>Ga0224555_1000007_pt1 | contig 235836 bp, 206 predicted proteins | sample 714S23034metaG_FD_180687 | JGI IMG/M metagenome (GOLD analysis project Ga0224555, IMG submission 180687) | Peat soil microbial communities from Stordalen Mire, Sweden - 717 S2 30-34 | ecosystem: Environmental > Terrestrial > Soil > Wetlands > Peat | place: Sweden: Norrbotten County, Stordalen...
CCACGTGTCCACGATCCACCTTCCGCCGCATCGAGCCCCAGAGGCCTTCCTACGACCACGCGATTGCTCGTTTCGCGCCATGGGCGGCGTTCTGCCACCACGGAGGTTGACTTAGGGCTACTCATGCTGCGGGCTCCTCGGTGATGACGCTGCGGAAGAGCTCGGTGAGCGTCGGCGTGTCGCGGCGGAATTCACGGACCGGACCGGTGGCGAGCGCCGCCTGCAGCAGCACCTGGTCGCCGGTCGTGGCCGGGAGCTCGACCAGCGTCCGCGAGCCCTCCACCCGCACCACCGCCGCCCCGGGCACCGTCTCCGCCCACCCGGCCACCGCCATCGGGGCGTCGACCCAATAGCGGGGTGCCGACCCGCTGCGCAGCTCCTCCACGGAGCCGGCGGCCAGCATCCGGCCGCCGCGGATGATGCCGACGCGGTCGCACAGCTGCTCGACCAGCTCCAGCTGGTGGCTGGAGAAGAGCACCGAGATGCCCGCATCCGCCTGCTCCCGGAGCACGTCGCTCATCACGTCGACGGCCACCGGGTCGAGCCCCGAGAAGGGCTCGTCGAGGACCAGCACGTCCGGCGAGAAGAGCAGCGCCGCGGCCAGCTGGACCCGCTGCTGGTTGCCCTGGCTCAGCTTCTGGAGCTGCTCGCCCCCGCGGTCACCGAGGCCGAGCCGCTCCAGCCAGCGCGCCGAGGCCGCGCGCGCGTCGCCGGCGCGCATCCCGTGCAGCTCGGCCAGATAGACGAGCTGCTCGGTCACCCCCATGCTCGGATAGAGGCCGCGCTCCTCGGGCATGTAGCCGATCCGCCGGCGCGTCGCGAAGGTGATCGGTTCCCCTCCCCACCGCACCTCACCCGCGTCGGCCGCGAGCACGCCGAGGACGATGCGCATGGTGGTGGTCTTGCCGGCGCCATTGGGCCCGACGAAGCCGAAGAGTTCGCCCGCCCGGACCTCGAAGCTCAGCTCCTGCAGCGCCTGGACGTGCGCGTACCGCTTGGATACCCGGTCGATCTCCAGCACCCGGTCGACCACGGGTCGCGCCTCCCCGTGAAATCTGATATCACTATGATAGTATCAATTCCAGCGGCCGGGAGTCCACCCCGGCGGGAGACATCCGAGGAGAAGGCGAGATGACCGGTGCAGCAACCCCAACCAAGGTGGCGTCCGCGGCGCGGGCGATCATGACAGAGCGGATCAGGCCGGCGGGACGGGGCATCCCGCTGCTCATCCTCTTCATCGTGGTGGGGCTGATCGACATCGGCCTCTTCGTCCTCGGGGCCATCCTCGGCAACCACGCCGGAGACGGGCTGCTCGCCGGCATCGTGATCGGCGTCGCGGTGCTCGTCATGATCGGTGACTCCATCGCCTTCCGGGGGCTGACCCAGGTGCAGCCGGGCGAGGCGCGGGTGGTCCAGCTGTTTGGCCGCTACAACGGCACGGTCCGCAGCCCCGGCCTCTGCTGGGTCAACCCCTTCACCGAGCGGCGCAAGGTCTCCACCCGGATCCGCAACTACGAGACCCAGGTGGCCAAGGTCAACGATGCTGACGGCAACCCGATCGAGATCGCCGCGGTGGTCGTCTGGCGGGTCGAGGACACGGCGCAGGCGCTGTATGAGGTCGACGACTTTGCCCGCTTCGTCGACATCCAGACCGAGACCGCGGTCCGGCACGTGGCCAGCACCCACCCGTACGACGCCCACGAGGATGGTCAGCTCTCCCTGCGTGTCAACGCCACGGAGATCACCACCCAGCTGACCGGCGAGATCTCCGAGAGGGTGTCGTCGGCCGGGGTCAAGATCATCGAGTCGCGGCTCACCCGCCTCTCCTTCGCCCCCGAGATCGCCCAGGCGATGCTGCGCCGGCAGCAGGCGAGCGCCGTCGTCGCCGCCCGCAAGACGATCGTGGAAGGCGCCGTCGGCATGGTCGAGATGGCGCTCGCGCGCATCGAGGAGCGTGGGATCGTGGACCTCGACGCCGAGCGCAAGGCGGCGATGGTGTCCAACCTGCTGGTCGTCCTCTGCAGCGAGCAGAACACGCAACCCATCGTCAACGCCGGCACCCTGTACAACTGATGGGAGTGCACGGAAGGTAGCCGGGGAATCGACCCTGTGGCTGAACGCAAGAGCCTGCTGCTGAGGCTCGACCCCGCGGTGCACGACGCGCTCGTGCGCTGGGCGGGCGACGAGCTGCGCAGCAGCAATGCGCAGATCGAATTCCTGCTGAGGCGAGCGCTGGCAGCAGCCGGACGGCTGCCGTCCGGCGCCGGCCCGATCCCGCGGCGGGGCCGGCCGCCACGGGAGGCGGACGCGAGCGATGAGTGAGGATCGGGGCGGCTTCACCGCGGACGGCGGTCTCGCCCTTGGTCTTCTCGGCATGTACCCTGCGGGGTCATGCAGAGTTTTCACCTCGTCGCCGACGTGAGCAGCGCCAGCCCGGATGGCGTCCGGGCGATCGTCGCCCAACTCTTCCCGACCGGTGTCACGGAGACGGCCGGGGGCTTCCACGTCGAGGCCGTCCTCGAGGGCGAGAGCGCCCGCGACCTCAACCGGACGGTGCTCTCCGCACTGCGCAAGGCGGAGAAGCGGACGCGGCTCCGCGCCGCGTGGACCTCCGGCGGCACGACGGAGCGGTTCTTCGACTACGTGCCCAAGGGGAGCCGCCCGGCCGGCTGACCCGGCATGTCACTAATTGGTACCATACCTTCTGGTGACACATCTCACCCCGTACCACTTCGGCTCGCCGGCCGGCGCCGAACACTTCACCGACCGGCGTGAGGAGCTCGCGCTGATTGCCGACCGCCTGACCGGCGGGCAGAACGTGATCCTTCACGGACCGCGCCGGTACGGCAAGACCTCGCTCCTCCACCGCGCCATCGAGGCGGCGCGACAGCGGGGAGGCCGGGTCGGCTACGTCAACCTCCTGCGCTGTTCCAGCCGGAGGGAGGTGACCCAGGCCATCACCCAGGGGATCTTCTCCGGCCCCTTGCACGGCGGCACCACCCGCCGCGTGGGACGGCTGGTCGAGCGCATCCGGGTGCGCCCGCGTCTCGACTTCTCCCCCACCGGCGGGGTGACCGTCTTCTTCGAACCGGGGATGCGCGACACGGACTGGTCAGGCGCCATGGAGGACGCCTGCCGGCTGCTCGCCGAGGCCTCGAGCTCCCACGCCGTCGGGCTGGTCCTCGATGAGTTTCAGCAGATCGTGGAGGTCGACCCTGCCCTGGCGGGCACCTTCAAGGCGATCCTCGACGAGAGCCCGACCGTCTCGTATGTCATCGCCGGCAGCCACGTCCACCTCATGGAGCGGCTCACCACCACACCGGGAGCCCCTCTCCTCGCCATGGGTGAGCTGCTCCGCCTGGGCCCGATCCCCGACGAGGAGATGTCCCCGTACCTGGTGGCCCGAGCCCAGGCGCGGCGCAAGCAGCTCACCTCCGAGGTGGCCCTCCGCATCTGCGCCCTGGGCGGTCCGGCACCCAATGACATCCAGCGGCTCGCCCAGCACTCCTTCGACGTGGCCGGCGGCAGCATCGGCATCGCGGAGGTGGAGGCCGGCATGGCCCTGGCGGTGAGCCGGGAGTCCACCACCTATGTCGAGCGCTACGAGCGTCTGGCCCCGGTCGCCCGGCGCGTGCTCCGGCTCGCCGCCGCCCCCGGGGGCCTGGTCCATCCGTACGGCGTCGCCGCCCTCCGCAAGGTGGAGATGGCCAACGCCAACGCCGTCCGCAAGGCGCTCGCCTCGCTCGAGGAGAGCGAGCTGATCGTGCGGCGGCTGGAGGCGTGGGAGGTGTCAGATCCCTTCTTCCGGCGCTGGCTCCAGGTCGACCCCTGACCGCTGCGGTCTGACCCCTGCGCCCGGACCGGAACCGAGCGGCGACCGGTCGCTGCTGTCCGGCTGCTCCGGCTGGAAGAGATCATCGCCCACCGGGCACCGGGAGCCCGCGACCACCACACGCTCCCCGGTAGGGCCATGATTCTGCCTATGTCCACCTCGCCCGCTCCGCCCGACCACCCCAGCCATCACTCCGGCCCCGGCTATGCCAGCGCCCCGCCGCCTCCGGAGCTCGCCTTCAACGACGGCCTGTCGGAGCGCTTCGTTCATTGGCTCAATTACGTTCCCGAGGCGCACCGGAACCTGGACGCCGCGGCCGACGAGAGAGCCGAGGCTGTCATCGCACGGCACGTGGCGAGCTGCCGCAAGCACCCGTTCGAGGCGCTCTTCGTCGCCCACCGCCACCTGGGCAACGCGTCGCCCGAGGTGCAGCTGCAGGCATTGCTGCTCGCCTCCGAGGCGCTCTGATGGCTGCACCACTACGCGGACGCGCAGCTCGCCGCGCAGACAGCACTCCGGGCTCACCCCAGGTCCACCCAGGCGCTCTGGCGGCTGATCGTCGCCGACTACAAGGCGGGCCACTTCGAGGAGGCCGAGCGCAACCTCGACTCCCTGCTCGCCGCGGTGAACACGTTCGCCCCGGCGTGGAGCCTGCGCGGCCAGACCAAGCTGTGGCAGGCGCCGGACAAGCCCTCCGCCGGCGGCTCCGACTTCGAGGCGGCCCACGAACTGGACGGCACCTGGCCCGTGCCGGTCCGGCTCAGCAAGCCCGACTTCCAGAAGCTGGTCGACGCTGCGGTGTTGGAGGCCATGGCCGACATGCGCGGCGCCTTCCAGCAGCCCGTAGTGGAGGTCGAGATGCTGCCCGGGATGCCCGCGGTGGCCAAGGGCAGCGACCCCGACATCCGCTGCTCGTTCTTCAATCCCTCGTACCTCGGCACGAGCGGCCCGCTCGGCATGCTCGGTGGCGACTTCGCCGCCGGGGCGCGGCGCGACATTGCCCCCGGCGCGCGAATCGTCCTCTACCAGCGCAACATCGAGAACCTCTGCGATGATCCGGCTCTGCTCAGCCACGAGGTCACCAAGTCGTTCGCGGAGGCGCTGGCCGGGTCCCTCCGGGTCGACGCCACGGCACTCGCGGGGGCTCCTGAGGTGCATGCCGAGGATTCGGACATGCCGGCGGCGCACCAGCCCTAGTGCAGCACGGTGCAAATAGCTTGCGTTCGTCGCCGCCACCCTTGAGGACGTGGGGCAGGATATCCCTGGGGGTACGCACGCGGCGCGAGAAGGGGTCCTGCAAGCGCGCATGGAACACATCGTCGACGGCGTGGTGCTCTGTGGCCAGGATCAGGACGTCAAATACAGGGAGATCTTCATTGGGTTCAAGACGGAGTGGGTGCCGGAGGGACGGGTCGGCTGCGCCCTGACCTGTGCCCCCTACGTCGTACTGGCGAGGAATGCAGTGCCCCGCCGGGCGGCCGATCTACTCGACATGCCGCTGTCCGAGTGGCAGGAACATGCGTTGCGGATGCTGTCGGCGCGCGCCGCGGATGGGTGAGCAGCGGTCGGGGGTGATGGGTACGAGGTATTCGGAGAATCGCGCTGGTGACGAGACGCTGGCGTTCATGTCCGTTTGGAGGCGACAATGTTAGCCAGAGGTGAGTTCCCCGTTCTCCTGATCTCGACACCTGAGCGTCGCCGCGAGGCAGATCGCACGATCCAACGGATCGTCGACGAGCTCGTGGTGCTTGGCCACCGCGTTGAGCAGAGCGAGACCGTCACCGATTCCCTCGCGTTGGTCGGATCCGATCCCTCATTCGGCTGCATCGTTGTGGACTGGGGACTTGGTCGGCACAATGAGATCGCCGGGGCGGAGGCTGTGATCACCGCGGTCAGGGCCCGCAGCGCCAAGGTGCCCATCTTCATCTTTCTTGAGCGAGGCGATCTCGACGCCCTGCCGCTGAGCGTAATCCAGGCTACCCAGGAGTATGTGTTCCTGTTCGAGGACACACCTGGATTCATCGCCGGCCGCATCGAGTGGTCGTGGCGGCGCTACACCGATTCGCTGCTGCCCCCCTTCTTTCAGGCGCTCATCGATTTCACCGACACCTACGAATACTCGATGCACACCCCCGGCCACGCGGGCGGCACCGCGTTCCGGAAGTCCGCAGTGGGCAAGGCGTTCTACGACTTCTATGGGGAGAGCCTCTTTCGGACCGACCTGTCGGTGTCAGTGGAGGAGCTTGGTTCGCTGCTCGACCACTCCGGCAAGATCGGCGAGTCGGAGCGCCAGGCGGCCCGAATCTTCAGCGCCGACTTCACCTACTACGTGCTCAATGGAACGTCGACGGCGAACCAGATCGTCGGGCACAGCTGTATCACAGCCGGCGATGTCGTGCTGGTGGACCGAAACTGCCATAAATCGATGAACTACTCGCTGACGGTGACCGATGCGGTTCCCGTCTATCTGATGCCCGTTCGCAACGGGTACGGCATTATCGGGCCCATCCCGGAAGCGCAGTTGAGCGCAGAGGCTGTGGCACGAAGCGTGGCCGCAAGCCCGCTGGTGGGCGGCAGAGCTCACGGCGCTCCCGTCTACGCCGCGGTGACCAACTCGACGTACGACGGCATCTGCTATCAGGCTCGTCGCACTGCCACCCTGTTGGGAGCCTCTGTGCCACGTGTGCACTTCGACGAGGCATGGTTCGCATATGCATGCTTCCACCCTCTCTACCGTGATCGCTATGCGATGCATCCACGTCCTGAGCGGGGCGGCCCAACCCTGTACGCCACGCAGTCAACCCACAAGCTGCTTGCCGCGTTCTCGCAAGCGTCGATGATCCACATCCGCTCCAGCCAGGCGGCTCCGGTGGATCCTCAGCGCTTCAATGAAGCCTACATGATGCACGGATCCACCTCGCCGTTCTATCCGATGATCGCTTGCCTCGACGTGGCCGCGGCAATGATGGACGCCCCTGGCGGGCGCGCCCTCGTCGACGAGTCAATTCTCGAGGCGGTGCGGTTTCGCAAGCAGCTCATGTCCGTCGGCAGTGAGTTGACGAAGCAGCAGGGGTGGTTCTTCGGACTCTGGCAGCCGGAAAGCGTTCGCGATCCTCACTCCTCCACGTCGTACTCGTTCGTCGAAGCGCCGGACGAGCTGCTCACGACGGAGCCCAGCTGTTGGGAGCTGGCGCCAGGCGAAACGTGGCATGGGTTCTCTGACCTCACCGATGGCTTCTGCATGCTCGATCCCATCAAGGTCACCATCACGACACCGGGGATCGACGCTCTGGGCACGTTTGCGGGCCGAGGCATTCCCGCACAGATCGTGACCCGGTTCCTCGACGGCCTCCGCATCGAGGTGGAGAAGACCGGTGACTACACGATTCTGGTGCTCTTTTCGATCGGGTTCACCAAGGGAAAGTGGGGAACCCTGCTGGACGGGCTGATGGCGTTCAAACGCGCATACGACGATGGCATCCCGCTGAGCCGGGCTCTGCCAGAGCTCGCGACGGACTACCCGGAGCGGTACGGTGCGATCACCCTCCGAGGCCTCTGCGACGAGATGCACGCCGAGATGCGCAGTCGCAGGCTGCCGGAGCTTCTTGACAAGGCTTTCGGCGGCCTGCCGGGCGCTGAGTGCACCCCGGGAGAGGCCTATCGGCGTCTCGTGCGAGGGATGACCGAGCAAGTTCCAGTATCGGGGATGGACGGTCGGACGGCTGCCGTCATGGTGGTGCCGTATCCCCCAGGGATCCCCGTGCTGATGCCGGGCGAGAGAGCCGCGGCTGTCGACGGGCCAATCCTCGAATACCTTCTCGCGCTTGAGGACTTCGATCGCAAGTTCCCCGGGTTCGAACACGACATTCACGGTGTCGATCGCGATTCCACGGGAGGATTCCTCGTAGAGTGCTTCAAGACCTGAAGTCGCCGCGACGGTTATCCACGCGGCCCGATCGGCGGTCCTGAGCGGCGAATGTGCGGGGCAACGCGTTACCCGTACCAAGCCAGGCGGCGTCATCCTCGTCGGGGCGCTCGTGTGCAGGCTACGAGGGCTGATCTCCCCAGCGGCGTCCCGCTCTGCGCACCAAGGAGTTCCACGAGGCTGTTGCGGGTCTGGTGGCCGATCGGTGCCCCCGACAGATCCGCAGCACCGTTACCTGGCTGAGGCCCTCCTCCTCCGCGATCGCCCGGAAGGTCATCCCGGCCGCCCGCCGGGCGGCAATGCGCTGCCTCTGGGATCCGGGCCTGCGGACACGAGCTCCGCGAGGACGGCCTCTGGGATCGAGGCCGACGCGGTGTCACTCAGCTCGGGTCAGACCATCGTGCGTCCGCTGGCGACGGGTTGGAGGCCACGCCATCCTCGACAGGCCCTGATCCCGATCGCTGAGCTGGCAGCATCCGCAAGGACCGCAACGGCTACCCACCACCCGCCAGCGCGCGCAGCACCAGAGCCAGATTGGCCGGCCGCTCCGCCATCCGGCGCATCAGGTACGGGTACCACCGTTCGCCGAAGGGCACGTAGACGCGGACCTCCTCCCCGCCGGCGACGAGCCGGGCCTGCTCGTCGCCGCGAACGCCGAAGAGCATCTGGTGCTCGTGGGCAGGGCTGTCGCCGCGCGCGGCGATGAGCTGGTGGCAGGCGTCGATCAGCGCCGGATCATGGGTGGCGATGAGTGGCGTCGCGCCCCCCTCGAGCAGGATCCGCAGGCACCGGAGGTAGGCGGCACGGACGTCGTTCCGCCGCTGCCAGGCCCGGGCCGTCGTCTCCTGGTAGGCGCCCTTGCAGAGCCGGATGCGGGAGCCGGGATGGGCGAGGGCGCGACAGTCGGCCTCGGAGCGGCGGAGAGACGCCTGGATGACCAGGCCGATCGATGGGTGCTCGGCGCGCAGCCGGGCACCGATGCCGAGCGTCGAGTCGGTGGTGGTGTGGTCCTCCATGTCGAGGGTCACCGACATCCCCACCAGGGCCGCCGCCCGGCAGACCTCGAGCGCGTTCTCGAAGGCCAGCTCGCCATCCAGGCTCTGGCCGAGCGCGGAGAGCTTGAGCGACACCTCGGCCCGCGACGCCAGCCCCTCGGACGCGAGCCGCGCTATCAGCGCGCCGTGGGCCGCGACCGCCGCCCTGGCGCCGGCCGCGTCGTGAGTGTCCTCGCCGAGGTGATCGACGGTCACGGAGAGACCCCGGCCAGTCAGCCGCCGGACCACCGTGACCACGTCGCCCAGGCCCTCGCCGGCCACGAAGCGGCGGACCAGACGTCGGGTGAGCGGCGACTGGGAGACGACCTGCTGCACGCGGCGCCGCCGCGATGCCCAGAGCAGCGAATGCCGGAGCAGGGCGGCCGCGCCCAGCACCCGGCTGGGCCGCCCGCCCGCGCCCCACTCGGAACGCTCGGACGCCATGAGCCGATTATCGGCGCCGGTCCATCGTCGGGGAGTGAGTCAGCCCGCGGGCGGATCGTCGGCGACGACGAAAGGACGGCCCGACACCTCGGGCGGGGGCTCGCTCGCGTAGAGGGCGGGCCGGCGGTCGCGGAGGAGGTGGTTGCGAGGGGTGCGCCAGCGAGCCCGCTCCACCGCGGTCAGGTCCACGTCGGCGACCAGCAGCTCCTCCCGGTCGGGGCTGGCCGGCCCGGCGAGGGGCCAGCCGTCGGGGCCCACAATGATCGAGGCGCCGAGGAAGGTGACGCCCCGCTCCTCCCCCACCCGGTCGGCGCAGGCGACCACGGTGCCGTTGGCGGCCGCCGCGGCCATGGCCATGATGTCCCCCTGGCAGTACCCGTGCTCGTCGTGGAGACGGCGCCGGAAGGAGCTGACCCAATTGGTCGGGACGGCGATCACCTCGGCGCCGCGAAGGGCGAGGGCGCGTGCGACCTCCGGGAACCAGAGGTCATAGCAAATGGCGAGCCCGACCCGGGCGAAAGGAAGGTCGACGACCACCAGCTCACTCCCCGGTTGGAACCAGGACTGCTCGTCGTAGAAGAGGTGGAGCTTGCGGTAGGTCGCCAACCGGCCCTCCGGACCGAGGGCGACGGCGCTGTTGTGGCGGCATCCGTGGCCGGCTTCGGCGAGGCCTCCGACCACGTACACACCCCGCCGGCGGCAGGCATCGACCAGGGCCGCCACGCTCTCACCGGTATCGGCGTCCTCGGCCAGCCGGTCGGCCTCCTCCTCCCCGGCGAAGACGTACCCCGACGAGGCCAGCTCGGGGAGGATGACCAGCTGGGCGCCCCGCTCCGCCGCGGCCTCGACCTGAGCGACGGCGGCGGCGCGGTTGCCACCCAGGTCACCGATGCGCGGCTCGTACTGGGCGGCCGCGATGCGGACCGTCCGGGTGGGGGGGTCGGTCACGGTCGGAGGTCCGGCGCCCGCGTCGCGGGGGAGGCAAGCGAGCGCGGGATCATGCCCGGAGGGTCCCGGGGACCGTCGCGAAGATGGTGGAGCGGTAGTAGGCGAGCTCGGCGATCGACTCCCGGATGTCGTCGAGCGCGCGATGCGCCTCGACCTTGGGCGGAGCCGCGGTGAGAATCTCCGGGTACCAGCGCCGGCAGAGCTCCTTGATGCTGGAGACGTCGATCGACCGGTAATGGAGGAAGCCCTCGATCTCGGGCAGCTGCGCCGAGAGGAAGCGCCGATCCGTCCCGATGGAGTTGCCGCAGAGGGGCACCGTCCGGGCCTCGGGGATGTGCTCGCTCAGGAACTCGAGGGTTTGCCGGCCGGCCTCCTGCAGGGAGACAGGAGAGGCCTTGATCTCCGCCAGGAGTCCCGACCTGGTGTGCATGGTCCGGACATGGTGATCCATCGCGCGCAGCTGGTCGCGGTCCGCATGCACGACCAGATCCGGGCCCTCGGCCACCACCCCGAGGTCGTCATCGGTGATGAGCGTCGCGATCTCGACGATCACGTGGCGCGCGGGGTCGAGCCCGGTCATCTCGAGGTCCATCCAGGCGAGCACGACGACGATCCTATCCGGGGGGGCCGTCTGGGTCGGCGCTGTCGGGAGTCGCCACGACGGCATTCCCGCCACCATCTTTGGCGGCGTAGAGCGACGCGTCCGCGGCGGCGAGCGCCGTCTGTGCTTGGACCGCCGGGCCGGCAGCGACCCCGAAACTCGCGCTGACGCTGAGACCGCGTGCGAGGGTCGTCCAGGGGTGCTCAACGACGGCAAGCCGGAGGCGCTCGGCGAAGTCGCGCGCACGAACCGAATCGACCCCGGGCAGCGCGAGCACGAACTCGTCACCGCCGTAGCGGACGACGGTCTGCCCGGGTCGCATCTGGCCGGCAAAGAGCTCGCCGATCCGCCGCAGTACAGCATCGCCGGCACCATGGCCCAGCGTGTCATTGATCTCCTTGAAGTCGTCGACATCCACGAAGACGAAGGCGACCCGCGACCCCCGCACCGCCTCTGCCTCCAGGAAGCGCTCCAGCGCCCGCCGGTTTCCGATACCGGTGAGTGCGTCCTCCTCTGCCGCGCGGGTGGCCTCGGCGGCCTGGGTTCGGAGGTACCTCTGGTGCCGTTCGAGGTCGGCGCGGGTCCATGTCTCCTGCACGAGCTGCGTGGTCTGGCGCTGGTGAATCGCCCACATGCGCGCCTTGACCTCGCGGGCGTGTGCCAGCGCCCCCCTCCGGTCGCCGACAGCCTCGTCGGCCGCCGCCAGCTCCTCGAGAGTCAGCATCAGCTCGTGATCGTCGCCACTCGCCTCGGCCATCTCCACAGCGCGGGTGGCGACGGTCACGGCTTCCTCTCGCCGGCCCGCGAGACGCAAGCACCGCGCCTCGACCAGACCAAGGGCGGCACGCTGGGCAGCCGAATTGATCGCACCGGCCGTGGCCCGGTGCTCATCGAGCACCCGCAGCGCGTCGTCCAGCCTGCCCCGCTCGCAGAGGACCTCGGCCAGCAGGCGGTGGCTGCCCGCCCGACGGTTCCACTCTTCCGTTCCCTCGGTGAGCAGCCTGGTCACGGCCGCCTCGGCGCGATCCAAGCGCTCCGAGCCCGTCTCCAGGTGGGAGATCACTCGCTGCCGGTGAGCGAGCAGCAGGGCGTCGGCGATGTTGTGGAGCTGGCGGTAGATGCTCTCGTGGTTTCCCGTCCGCTCGGCGGCCGCCAGTGAGACCTCGAACTGGTCGACGGCCCGATCGAAGTCCAGGAACGAGTAACAGAAGATACCGAGCCGGTTGGCGATCTCGACCCGGAGGCGATCGTCGGTGATCCAGTCCAGGGCCAGAATGCTCTTGGTCGCCAGTGCCGAGGCCAGTGACAGCTGGCCCAGGCGCGAGGCATATCCGGCGGCCAGGCTGGCGGCGTCAACAGCCAGCTCCAGCTCACCGGCGGTCTCGAAAAGGGTCATCGCGGCGCGAGCGTCCTCGCAAACGTCAGCGGTGCGCCACTGGTTCGACCGCACCCGCGCGCGGCACATGAGGAGGCGGGCCCTACTGCCTGGATCGGTCACCGACTCGAGCTCCCGCCCAATCTCAGCCAGGCACTCCTCGCAGGCCTCCGGTGTCGTCGCCCGCCGGGCACGCTCCGAGAGGTCCGGAAAGTCGGCGCTCACCTCAGCATTCTCGCTCAATGACGGCGACCAATGCCCATCCGTGAACCCACCCTCGAGGCGAGATCCGAGTGGTTCTCCGCATCTGCGCCCCCGCGACAGCAGTCAGCCGGGGCCCCAACCTGCGGTCGCCAGCGCCAGCAGTGGTGCCGGGAAAGGGCATTTTGCTGGCATAAATCGTAGGCATGGTTCATTTTTACACCCCATTTTCGGCGGCCCGCTGCATAAAATGGCCATTTACCAGTGACATCCATCTCGAAATGGCCTAGCATTCTGGTGTGAATACGAGCCAACTCCTAGCCCGCCTCGGGACGGTCTGCCCATGGTGGCGCGATCCCCGCGGCTGGCAATACCAGGATCCAGATCTCCGAGCGGTCCACGACACCCGGCTTTCCTACGAGCCAAAGCCCCTGGAGAACCTCGAGCTCGGTGGCCTCTACATCCTGCGCGGACCGCGCCGCGTCGGGAAGTCGGTCGAGCTGAAACGAGCCATCCTCGGCCTGCTCGAGGCCGGCGTCTCCCCTCGCCGCATCATCCACTTCCCGTGTGATGAGCTGAATGCGGAGGATCTCAGCAAACTGGTCACCGCGGCCCGCACCGTCGCCACGGCAAGTGAGGCCGAGCCCCGCTACTGGTTTCTGGACGAGATCACCGCGACAAGTGGCAAATGGTGGACGACCGTCAAGTGGCTTCGCGATAACAATCCGGGCTTTCAGCAGGACTGCGTCGTTCTCACGGGCTCCTCGATGCGCGGCCTGGACGAGGCGGTCAAGGCGCTCGCAGGTCGCCGCGGACCAGCCTCCGACAGTGAGCGACTACTCCTCCCGATGGGATTCCGGCAGTTCTGGCGAGCTACGGCCCGCCTCGCCCAAACACCAGATGAGAAGCTTCGGGTCAATGCCTGGGAGTTCCGTGAACCGCTTTGCCGCGAGGCGATCGGACAAGTTGTGCCGTGGTTGGACGACCTCATCCTGCAGTGGGAAGCGTTTCTCAGCGTCGGAGGGTATCCCCGCGCTGTGAGCGACTTTCTGCGGACTTCAGAAGTCCAGCCTGATTTCACCAATGCTCTCTGGGACGTCATCAGCGGAGAAGCGCTTCGCCGAGCTCGCGATTTCACCCCAGCGAAGGCTCAGCTCCTGCTCGCGCTCTTAGCAGGCTCGCTGACCCAGTCCCTTAATCTGGCATCGCTCGGCGCGCAACTTGGTACCACGGGCAGCACATCTCGCGAACGCGTTGAAGACCTCATCGCTGCTTTCACCTGCTGGCCATGTTATCCAATGTCGCCTCGAGGTTACCCAGACCATGCGGCGCCGTTGGGGACCCACCCAAAGTGCTACTTCACAGACCCGCTCCTCGCGCGACTTGCTTGTCAGCGCGATCCGGATAACATCCCCTGCCCCGACCCATCCGCCTTGTCTGAGCAGCAATTTGGCTTGACCCTCTTAAGGCAGAGGGAGAACCTACAGCCAGGCTCCTACTCTCAGTTCGCGTCCGTTATGTACGCTCGCACGAGCAGCAAGGAGGTCGACTTCACCGGCCCCTGGATGAAGAAGGTGGCTTTCGAGAGCAAGTACGTGGATTCCGGTTGGAAACGCGAGACTCGGACTCTGCGGGCCCTCACAGACCGGGGAGTGATCCTCACCCGCAGCGTCCTGGATCTTGAAGGGGATGTCTGGGCTGTTCCGGTATCGGTCGCCGCCTGGCTGCTCGATCCGCCACCTCCAACTTCGTAGCGGGCCGTGTCACTCGTCGGGGACCAGCGACATCAGCTGCTCTGGGTCCGCCGCGGGTGGGTCGTGGATCTCCCAGACGCCAGAGCGGCGGACCAGGAGGTACCAGAGCCCGTCGCGCCCGTAGCGAAGCTGGACCCCGGCACGGCCGTTGCTCACCCGCTCCCCGCGCACAGTGGCGCCACCCGAAACACGGCGGAGCGCCGCGGAGCCCTCCTCCACCTCCTGGGGCGGCGGCTTCCACGGCGCTCCGTTCAGCACCTCCAGCGCCGCCGCGCCGCCAGCGGCCCACGTTAGAGCGAGGCGCATCAGGGCACGAGGGGCCACCTGCGCGCGGGCCGCGAAGCCGTCGAAGTCGAACTTCCCCAACCGCTCGGCGGCGAGCCGGGCGAGGTCGGCCTCCGGGGCGAGTCCCAGCCCCCCATCCCCGGTGCCGCGACAGAGCTCGAGGGCCCGGCGGGCGGCATCCGCGGCCAGCGCGACGAGATCCTCCGCAGCCACCCCTGAACCCGGTGGCAGGTCCGTGGCCAGGCTCGCCGGCTCCCCGGCATGGGACGGAGGGGGCAGCGGCGACGGCAGGGCCAGGGGCACGGCGGCCGCCCCGCGGGCGACAAGCGTCCGGGCCTCAACACCGGGGTCCGCCTCCACCTGCGTGTCGCCGCGGGTTCGGGCCGAGGGCAATGTCTCCACCGCCCGGACGGCGTCGGCGGCCCGCAGCCGTCGCAGGCCGGCCAGCACCTGCTCCCGGCTGCGCCCACGGAGCAGGAGGATGGTGAAGGGATCCTCGTCCATCCGGTCGGCCACGAGGTAGCAGACGGCCGCCGCGTGCTTGCAGGGGTTGGCCCAATCCGGGCAGGAGCACGAGGGGCCCAGCTCACCCGCCACCGGCAGCAGCTTGGTTCCCGCATTGTCGACGTCCTCGGCAACGGCAGGGTCCAGCTCGCCGTCGAGCAGAGCCGCGGCATGGGCCGCCCGTGAGGCGATGGCCGCCAGCACTCTCTCCCACTCCCTCTCGGTGAACTCGCGGACGCGCAGGCGGACCAGGTACGGGGTCGCCCGGCTCCCCTGGACCGGAGCCAGCACCTCCCCCGGGCGGATGGCGAGCCGGCCGACGGCACCGCTGCGAGCGTACGAACGCCCCCGCGGCAGCCGATTGGGGTCGAGCCGGGCCTGCCGCTCCAGCGCCTCCATCCAGGCCCGGCCCCACCACGTGGTGCCGAACTTCGCACGCCCTCGCGATGGCGAGAGGGCGGTCCCCGGCGGCGGTGTCGCACGGCCCCGGGGACGCTCCCACTCGGTCCACGAGCTGTCGCGAGGAGGGCGCTGTCGTCTCATGCCACGCTCCGCAGCGAGACAAGGTCCGCCAGCTCGCGGTCGGACAGCTCAGTGACCCACGCCTCCCCAGAACCGACGACGGCTTCGGCAAGCTCACGCTTGCTCACGAGCAGGGAGGCGATCCGATCCTCCACCGTCCCCTCGGTCACCAGCCGGTGAACCTGCACCGGACGGTCCTGGCCGATCCGGTAGGCGCGGTCGGTCGCCTGGTCTTCGACCGCCGGGTTCCACCATCGGTCGTAGTGGAGGACGTGGGTGGCTCGGGTCAGATTGAGCCCCACACCACCCGCCTTCAGCGAGAGAAGGAAGATCGGGACGGTGCCCGACTGGAAGGAGGCGACCATCTCGTCGCGCCGGCGCACCGGGACACTCCCGTGAAGAAAGAGGCTCTCGATGCCGCGGTCACGCAAGTGTGCCTCGAGCAGCCGCGCCATGGCGACGTACTGGGTGAAGACCAGCGCGGAATCGCCCTCGTCGACGATCACGTCGAGGAGCTCGTCGAAGGCCGCGAGCTTGCCCGAGCGACCAGCCAGCGGTCCGCGCTGCTTCAGGTAGTGGGCGGGGTGGTTGCAGACCTGCTTGAGAGAGGTCAGCAGCTTGAAGATCATGCCCCGCCGCGCCAGCCCCTGGGTGCGCTCGATCTCCGCCAGGGATTCGCGCACCACCGCCTCGTAGAGGGTCGCCTGCTCGGGGGTGAGGGGGACGAAGCGGTCGGTCTCGGTCTTGCGGGGCAACTCGGGAGCCACATCGGGGTCCGTCTTGCGGCGCCGGAGCAGGAAGGGGCGCACGGTGGCGGCGAGGTGTTCGCGCACCTTCGCGTCGCCGTAGCGCTCGACGGGGACGGCGACCTGGCGGTGGAAGCCTTCCAGCGACCCCAGCAGCCCCGGGGTCGTCCAGTCCAGGATCGACCACAGGTCCGAGAGTCGGTTCTCGACCGGCGTCCCGGTGAGGGCGACCCGCACGGCCGCCGGGATGGACCGCAGCTCGCGGGCCGAGCGGGAGAGCGGGTTCTTGACATATTGGGCCTCATCTGCGACGGCGAGGTCCCAGGCGACCTCCGCCAGGGCCTTGCGATCGCGGAGCACCATGCCGTAGGTGGCCAGCACCACCTCGTCACGAGCAACGTCGGCGAGGTGCCGACCCCCACCGTGGTAACGGCGCACCGGCAGATCCGGGGCGAACCGGCGAAGCTCGCGCTCCCAGTTGCCGAGCAGGGAGGCGGGGCAGACCACCAGCAGAGGCCCGCGCCGTCGCAGCAGGTGGAGGGCGATGACCTGGATCGTCTTGCCTAGTCCCATGTCGTCGGCGAGGCAACCACCGAGACCCAGCTCGGACATCGCGGAGAGCCAGGCGAGGCCGCGGCGCTGGTAGGGACGGAGCTCTGCGGTGAGCCCGGACGGCTCCGGCTCCTCGCGGGGGAATCGGGCGGACTGGAGGCGTCCCGCGAGGTCGGCGAGCGCTCCCTCGACGTGCACCGGGACAGAGATCCCGTCGACGGCGAGCGTGCCGCCATGGAGCTGGGCGGCGAGAGCCTCGCCAGCGCGAACTCGGCCGGGACGGCGGCGTCGCAGCCTGTCCAGCAGATCGGGATCGACGGTGAGCCAGCGCCCGCGCAGCCGGACCAGCGGCCGCTTGGCCTCGGCGAGCGCCTCCATCTCCTCGGCGGAGAGGACCTCGCCTCCGAGGGTCACCTCCCAGCAGAAGTCGAGCATCTCGTCGAGGTTGAAGGTGACCCGGCCAGCCCTCTCCGGCGTCGCGGTCCCGACGACGACCCGGAGCTCGAGTCCGCCGGCAAGCTCGGCAGGCCAGAGCACCTCGAGACCGGCCGAGCCGAGGAGCTCGGCGGCGGGACCGAGGAGCTGTGAGGTCTCGTCGTCGTCGAGGACGAGCCGCTCGGGTCGAGCTGCGTCGAGGAGCCGGGTGAGAGGCGGCCACGCCCGGGCGCCGCGCCGCAGGGCAAGCAGCAGGTCGGTCTCGACGGAGTCCCCGAAGCGGCGCAGCACCGCCTCGGGGGAGCGCCAGAGGTCGCCGGCGTCGACCACCAGGGAGGGATCAGCGTGGCTGCGGAGCTGGACCACGGCGGTGAAGCGACCGTCCGCCAGGGGGGTGTCGCTCCCGTTCGCGCCGGACCCTCGTGGCCGGTCCTGGCTGGCGACGCTGCCCTCGTGGCCCGGTGCGGGGCCAGGTTCGGCGTCCTGGCCCGGTGGGTCGGCTTCGCGCGGCGGCACCAGGCGGAGCCCCGGACGAGCGCCCTCGCGCAGCCCCTGGGTCGCCGTCGCCAGCCAGTCGCGCAGGCTCTCGACCCGCACTGGCCGCTGCCCGGCGAAGGCGCGGCTGCGGCTGGTCATGGACGCCGCCGGGCTGCGAACCAGCGCGTCGGCGATCGCGTCCCAGCACTCCCGCACCAGTGATTCCGGGGAGCGAACCCGGAGCGGGCGGACGCCGGGGATGGGGAGGGCGTGGGCCTCCGGTGGAAAGACCGCCGCGAGCGAGCGCAGCCATCGCTCATCGGCCGGGTCGAGGGGACCGACGCGCCAGGCGTCGAAACCATTCGCGCTGATGGCCGGGAGCAGCCTTCCGCGGGCCACCAGCCCCACCCCGGCCTTCACCGCCGCCGACCATGCCCTGGTCGAGTCCGCCACCTCCGCGTCGCTGGCAAGGGCCGCCAGCCAGCCCAGGCAGTCGGCGATGGGCATGAAGGCAGCCACGACCCTTCGTCGCCGGGCCGCGCCCGCCGTCGCGACCACCACCTCCAGATCGGAGATCCGCCGGCGGAGCCGCGGGCCCTCGGGACGCCCGATCAGTGCGAACGTCCCCTTGCGGGGCGGATCACCGGGGACGAAGACGATGTCGCCGCGGTGGTCGAGGAGCATCACGCGCAGACTACCGGCGATTGGCCTTCCCGCCGTCGCCGGACGGAGGGAGCTGGTTGCGTCCGACCTTCACCACCTGCCTCCATCGGCTCCGCGGCTGACCTCGGGCAGCAAGCTTACGATCGTCAGCACGGCTCCGGCGGCCGCGGTTTACGGGCGCGAGCCACCCCAAGGCGGATCGCCGGACTGCCCGGCACGTCCCCCAAGGCGACCGCTGCCCCACGAGGAATTTCTGGTGCCGGGAAAGGGAATCGAACCCTTACGAGCTGACGCTCACAGCGCCCTGAACGCTGCGTGTCTACCAGTTCCACCACCCCGGCACGTTGGGGGAATCGATCGTAGCAGGCGCGGCGCGGCCCGGCGGGCTCAGTGCTCCCAGAGCGCCGCCTGGCGGAAGGGGTCGCCCGCCGTGGGGACCACGACGTTGGAGAGCGACTTGCTGTCGACAACCAGGCCCTCGGCGGGCGCGTAGAGGAAGACGGCGGGAGCGTCCTGCTCCATGTGCTGGATCACCAGGGTGGCGGCGGCGATGCTCTGGTCCTGGTCGGTCACGGTGGCGAGCGTTGCCAGGTCCTGGTCCAGGAACGGATCGGCGGCGCCACCCGAGACGTTGTAACCGCGCGGCGGGGTCGAGGCGGAGCCCCAGAAGGAGGTCAGGTCGGGGTCCGCACCAGCGTCCCAGGAGGCGATCGCGAGCTGGAAGTCTCCGGTGTCCAGCACGTGACTCAGGAAGGTCGCACCCGGGTCCACCGAGACGGTGACCGCGATCCCCAGCGCGCCAAGCTGGCCGGCGACCATCCTGGCCACTGCGGGCAGCGGCGCCGCATCGGGGACGCTCAGCGTGAAGCGGAGCTCAAGCTCACCCCGGGAGCGGAAGCCCTCCGGGGTCACCAGCCAGCCGGCGCCATTGAGCCCGGCGGCGGCCCCGTTGGGATCCGGTGCCACGGCCGGTTCCTGGCCCTGCAGCCACCCGATGCCGTCCGGGATCGGACCGTACTGGCCCACCCCCAGCTCGTCCAGGGGCCCGCTCACGAGGGCGTCGCGGTTGATGGTCTCGGCGACTGCCTGGCGGACCGTGGGGTCGGTCAGGCCGGGAACCGTCTCATTGAAGAGGAGATCGACGAACCCGAAGGTGAGGACATCGCGGGCGACGGCCCCATGCCGCTTCATCAACTCGGCCTGCTGGGCCGGGGTGGTGGCCGGGACCGCCTGCACCGAACCGGCCGCAAAGGCCTGCGCCGCCGCCGTGAAGGTGGTCACCGCCTGGATCTGGACCCGGCTGAGGCGGGGCGCCACCGCAGCGTGGGGATTGGCGCGCAGGGTGAGGACGCCGGATCTCTGCGACTCCACCTCATACGGTCCCGAGGTGGGCAGCGGTGACGCCGAACGCCCGGCCAGGCTGGCCAGCATGGCGGACGGCATGCCCGCCAGGGGGAGGATCGGGAGCTCGGTCAGGGTGACGGCGAACGACGCTCGCGCGGTGCCGAGCGTGAGCACCAGCGCCTGGCCGGAGATGCCGGCTGTCACCCCTCTCCAGGCGCTCGCGACCGCGGCGTCCGGGAAGGCGGCGGATTGGACCCATTGGATCGTGGCCATGGCGTCCTGCGCCATGATCGGGCTCCCGTTCGACCAGTGGAGGTCGGCGCGCAGGGGCATCGTGTAGGTGAGCCCGCTCGGACTGATGGTGAGCTGGGAGGCGAGATCGGGTGTCGGGTAGGCGGTGGAGTCGAGCTGGAGCAGGCAGCGATACAGGAGCGGGGTGATGGCCGCGACCGCTGGGTCCTCGGAGTCGATCAGGGGGTTGAGCGAGAGGGGGAGGTGGTCGGTGAGCACCGCGGCCCGGTAGTCCGCGGAGGGGATGGCCTCCGACGCGGTGGTCCGGAGGTGTCCGACCACGGCCACACCCGTGACCGCAAGAGCGACCGCCAGCAGGGCCAGGGCCGCGCCGATCTCCAGCCGGCGAACCGGCCGGCGGATCAGCTGTTGTTGATCCAGACGTTGATCGCGGCGACGATCACGAAGAGGCCGATGAAGACGGCGCTCATGCGGAGGAGACCAGCTTCCAGCCCCCTCCGCCGGCGGTACCCGCCGCCGGAGTCGCCACCACCGCCGATGACGCCGCCCAGGCCTGTCGCCTTCGGGGTCTGGAGCAAGATGCCAAGGACCACGAGGATCGCCAGCACCACCTGTGCGCCGATGAGAACGTTTTTTAGCACGCAAACGCGCCTCCGAGTTGGGTCGGCCGCCAGTATACGGCTTGGTCGGGACCGGAGCCCCCGCGCCAAATCCGACCAACTCAATATACTTTCAGGCCATGACCCTGAGTGACGTCTTCAGCTTCCCGAACCCGGTGAACGAGGTCTCCGCCCGGCTGGTCGCCGGGGGGGCGGCGGTGGTCGCCTGGATCACTGTGGGCACCCAGTGGCCATGGCTCCTCCCCTTCCTCACGTACGGCTTCATCGCCCGCCTGGCGAGCGGTCCCACCCTCAGCCCCTGGGGTCAGATCGTGACCCGGGTGCTGGTCCCGCGGCTCCCCTTCAAGGCCAAGCTCATCCCCGGCCCCCCCAAGCGATTCGCCCAGGGGATCGGCGCGGTCTTCACCATCGGGGCGACAGTGCTCTGGTTCGGTTTCAACCTCGAGCTCCCCGCGCTCATCCTGGTCGCCTTCATCGGGGTGGCGGCCACCCTCGAATCCGTATTCGCCTTCTGCCTCGGCTGCCAGGTCTTCAACATCCTGATGCGGGTGGGGATCATCCCCACCACCGTCTGCGAGGCCTGCGCAAACTTCACCGTGGCCCGCTCGCACAGCTGAGCCGCGCCGGGGCGGCGGCGGCGGCCCGTTGGCGGAACGGTTGCCGGCCGCGCCGGGCCACGTCGAGGCCGCGCTGAACCGCGGCGGTCCCGCCGTCAGGCGCTGATCAGGCTGTGGCCCGTCATCTCCGGAGGCTGGGGAAAGCCGAGCACCTGGAGCACGGTGGGGGCCACGTCGCAGAGCCCGCCCCCATCGCGGAGAGCGGTCGCCGAGGATCCGATGAGCACGACCGGCACCGGGTTGGTGGTGTGGGCGGTCAGCGGATCGTTGGTGACGGGGTCGATCTTGTGCTCGGCGTTGCCATGATCTGCGGTGATCAGCACCGCCCCGCCCGCCTCGAGCGCCGCGGTGACCACCCGGTGGAGGCAGGTGTCGACCGTCTCACAGGCCTGCACCGTCGCCACGAAGTCGCCGGTGTGCCCGACCATGTCGGGGTTGGCGTAGTTGACGATGATGAGCGTCTCCTGTCCCGCCTCGATCCGCTCGACCACCTCGTCGGTGACCGCGACCGCGCTCATCGCGGGCACGGTGTCGTAGGTGGCGGTCTTGGGCGACTGGATCAGCAACCGGTCCTCACCCTCGAAGGGACGCTCCTGCCCGCCGTTGATGAAGTAGGTCACGTGGGCGTACTTCTCGGTCTCGGCGACGTGGAACTGGTGGCCGCCGCTCTTGCTCACCACCTCGGCGAGGCAGTTGCGGACGTCCTCCGCCGGGTAGGCGATCCGCACCGGCAGCCCGCTCTCGTACTCGGTCATGGTGACGTAGGTCAGACCGTGGGGGACGCGGCTTCGCTCGAACTGCGGGAAGTCCTGGTCGAGGAGGGCGTGGGTCAGCTGGCGCGCTCGGTCGGGCCGGAAGTTGAAGAAGATCACGGCGTCCCGATCGGCGATCCGCACCGGCTGCTCCCCCTCGGCGCAGATGCTGACCGGCGGCAGGAACTCGTCGGTGATCCCGATCTCGTACTGCGAGCGGATGTAGGCGACGGGATCGGCGGCGCGTGCCTCGCCGGTGCCGGCGACGATCTCGTAGGCCCGCTGGATGCGGTCCCAGCGCTTGTCGCGGTCCATGGCGTAGTAGCGGCCGGCCACCGAGACGACCCGGCCCACCCCGACGCGCCGGAGGTCGGCGACGAACTTCTCCATGAAGCCGGCACCGCTGTCGGGCAGCTCGTCACGGCCGTCCGTGAAGGCGTGGACGTAGACGCGGTCCAGGCCCCGGCGCTTGGCCAGCTCGCAGATGGCGACGGCGTGGTCCTGGTGGCTGTGGACGCCGCCCGGCGAGACCAAGCCGAGGAGGTGAAGGCTGGTGCCCCGGGTGCGAGCCGCATCGACCGCCTCGACCAGGGCCGGGTTCTCCAGGAAGCTGCGATCGGAAACCGCGCGATTGATCCTGGTGAGCGGTTGGTAGACCACCCTGCCGACGCCGATGGTCAGGTGACCCACCTCGGAGTTTCCCTGCTGGCCGGGAGGCAGGCCCACCGCCTCGCCGCTGGCGGCGGCCAGGGTGTGGGGCGAGGTCGCCCACATCTCGTCCCAGTACGGGGTCCGGGCGGCAGCGATGGCGTTGCCGAACTCGTTGGTGGTGTACCCCCAGCCGTCGATGACGACCAGGACGAGGGGACGTGGCCCGGACGTCACCGCTGCTCCGCGGCGGCAGCGGCCACCTCGGCAGCGCGGACGATGGCGGTGAAGGCCTCGACCTTGAGGCTCGCGCCTCCCACCAGGGCACCGTGGATGTGCGGCTGGCCGAAGAGCTCGGCGGCGTTGTCGGCGGTCACGCTCCCCCCGTAGAGGACGGGGACGCTGCTGGCCACCTCACCGAGGAGCTGGTCGAGGCGGGTGACGATGTGGACGCAGACCTCCTCGGCCTGGGCCGGGGAGGCGGTCCGGCCGGTGCCGATCGCCCATACGGGTTCGTAGGCGAGGACCAGCTCGCCGTCGGAGACCTCGTCCAGCTTCTCGAGGGCGCTCCGGAGCTGGCGGTCGATGACCGCCATGGTGGTGTCCTCGAGGCGCTCCGACTCGGTCTCGCCGACCGCGAGGATGACCCGGAGGCCGTGGCGCCGGGCGGCGACCAGCTTGCGGGCGATCAGCTCGTCGCTCTCCCCCAGGACGTGGCGGCGCTCCGAGTGCCCGAGGAGCACGTCGTCGCAGAGATCGGCGAGCATCACCGGCGAGATCTCGCCGGTGAAGGCGCCCTTGTCCTCGGCGTAGCAGTTCTGGGCACCGAGGCGGAGAGAGCTCCCCCGGAGCACGTCCCGGACGCCGACCAGGTGGGTGAAGGGCGGCAGCACCTCCACCTCCACCGCGCTGCCGTCCAGCTCGGCCCGCATGGCACGGGCCAGGTCCAGCCCGTCAGCGACGGAGGTGTTCATCTTCCAGTTGCCGGCGACCAGCCGGGTCGGACGTCGGGAGCTCACAGCGCCACCTTCTCCTGGAGTGCAGCGACCCCGGGCAGCTCCTTCCCCTCGAGGTATTCGAGGGTGGCGCCACCACCGGTCGAGACATGGCTGATCTTGTCGGCGACCCCGGCCTGGTCGAGGGCCGCGGCGAGGTCCCCTCCGCCCACCACGCTGGTGGCGGAAGAGGCGGCCAGGGCCTCGGCGACGCGGCGCGTGCCGCGGGCGAAGTCCTCGATCTCGTAGATCCCGAGCGGGCCATTCCAGACGACGGTGCCCGCGGTCCGGCAGTCCTCGGCGATCTGCTCGCAGGTCTCCGGGCCTGCGTCCACCACCATCTGGTCGGCGGGGATCGCGGTCCAGGCGACGACCGTCGTCGGCGACCCGGCGACCGGCTCGGAGGTGACCACGACGTCGACGGGAAGCTTGATCTTGCCCTTCCCCTCCCCCTGGGCCACAAGGAGCTTGGAGGCGGTCTCGACCCACTCCTCCTCCACCAGGGATTTCCCCACCTCCTTGCCGAGGGCCCGGTAGAAGGTGCACGCCATCGCGCCACCGATCCAGAGGGTATCGACCTTGGTGAGGAGGTTCTCGACCACCGCGATCTTGGTCGAGATCTTGGCGCCGCCGATGATCGCCACCAGCGGGCGCCGCGGGTTCTCCAGCACTCCTCCCAGGACCTCCAGCTCGCGCGCCATCAGGTAGCCGGCCACCGCGGAGAGGTGGTGGGCGATGCCCTCGGTGGAGGCGTGGGCACGATGGGCGGTGCCAAAGGCGTCATTGACGTAGAGATCGGCGAGGCGGGTCAGCTTCTCGACGAACGCCTCGTCGTTGGCCTCCTCGCCCGGCTCCCAGCGGATGTTCTCGAGCATCGCCACCTGACCGTCGGCGAGGCGGTTGACAGCAGCCTCGACCTCCGGGCCGACCACCGCCGGCAGCTGCTCCACCGGCGTCCCCAGCAGCTCGCTGAGGCGAGCCGCCAGGGGTGCGGTGCTCAGGTCGGGATTGACCTTTCCCTTGGGACGTCCGAGGTGGGTGGCGACGATGATCCGGGCACCCCGCTCACGGAGGGCGCGGAGGGTGGGCAGCGCGGCCCGGATGCGCCGGTCATCGACGATCTTGCCGTCCTTCATGGGGACGTTGAAGTCGACCCGAACCAGCACCCGCCGGCCCTGGACCTTGATGTCGTCGATGGTCGCCTTCATCAGCTTGACCTCGGAGAGTCCTGAATCGATCTGCGGGCCGGCGCGCGGCCGCTAGAGAGACTTCGCGACGTACTGGACCAGGTCGACGGTGCGGCAGCTATACCCCCACTCGTTGTCGTACCAGGCGAGCACCTTGAAGAACTTATCGCCCACTCCCATGGTCGACAGCGCGTCGAAGATGGAGGAGCGCGAGTCGTGCAGGTAGTCGGCGGAGACGAGCGGCTCGTCGCTCACCCCGAGGATGCCCTTGAGCGGGCCATCGGCGGCAGCGCGCATGGCCGCGTTGATGGCCTCGACCGTGGTCGCCTTGGAGAGATTGACGGTGAGGTCGACCAGCGACACGTCGGGCACCGGCACGCGCAGCGCCATGCCGTGGAACTTGCCCTTGAGCTCGGGCAGGACCAGGGCCACCGCCTTGGCGGCGCCGGTGGTGGTGGGGATGATCGCCTGTGAGGCGGCGCGTGCCCGGCGAAGGTCCTTGTGAGGGCCGTCGAGGACCACCTGGTCGTTGGTGAACGCGTGCACCGTGGTCATCAGCCCCGTCTCGATGCCGAACGAGTCGTTGAGCACCTTGGCCACCGGGGCAAGGCAGTTGGTGGTGCACGAGGCGTTGGAGAGGATGTTGTGCTTGGCCGGGTCGTACGACTTCTCGTTGACCCCCATCACGACGGTGAGGTCCTCGTTCTTGGCGGGTGCGGAAATGATCACCTTGCGCGCGCCGGCGGCGATGTGGGCCTTGGCCTTCTCGGCGTCGGTGAACAGGCCGGTCGACTCGACGACGATGTCGACGCCCAGGTCGCCCCACGGGAGTTTTCCGGGATCGCGCTCGGCGAGCACCTTGATGGCCTTGCCATCGACGGTCAGCACGTCACCGTCCACCGACACGGTGCCGGGGAAGTGCCCCAGGATGGTGTCGTACTTGAGCAGATGAGCCAGCGTCGCCGGAGTCGTGATGTCGTTGACGGCGACGAACTCGATGTCCGCCCCCTGCTGACGGGCAGCGCGAAGGATGTTGCGTCCGATGCGGCCGAAGCCGTTGATGCCGACCTTGACAGCCATGAACTCTCCTCACGGTTTGGGGGCACTGGAGACCCGAGCGGAGAGTAGCAAGAGAGCTGCTCACCGCGCCTTTGGACGCCCTCCATGATGACGTGAGAGAGCTCCGATCACCAGGGCCGACAGACCCTCGCCATGCTCCGATGGCCCCGGAAGAGGACGGGGACTTCAGCCTTCGTGGGACAGAGGGGCAGGAGATTCAGCCTTCCTCGGGGACTCCGCCGATGGCCACCAGGCGGTGCAGGCGCCCGGCCATCGCCGGCCGGCTGCAGCCCGCGGCTTCAGCGAGTGCCTCCAGGCTGTCCTGGGGCCTGCGCCGGCGCAGCACGGCCGCCTCGCGGAGGGCAGGTGGCAGCCGCTCCCACCGGCTCCGGTCCCGCTCCAGGCGGTCGATCGCCTCGAGCTGGGAGACGGCGGCGGAGACGGTGCGGCGAAGGTTCGCGGTCTCGGCATTGAGCCGCCGGTTGACCCCGGAACGCACCTCGCGAACCACCCGGCCCGACTCGAACTCCAGCCGGCCCAGGTGGGCGCCGATGGAGCTGAGCAGGGTGGCCACCCCCGCCGCGGAGCGCACCGCCACGACCGGCCGCCCCCGGCGCCGCAGGGTCGAGGACGGGATGTCGAGCCGCTCCAGGTCGGCCACCACACGCGCGGCCGCCGCCTCCGACCCCACCAGCAGCTCGAGCTGGGGCGGCCCATCACCGCGGCTGAGAGAGCCGCAGGCGAGGAAGACCCCGCGCAGCCGCGAACGGGAGCAGCAGAGGTTGGCCGAGGGAGTGAGAGATGGGGGTCCCGCGCCCCGGACCGTGACCCGGTAGCGGTGCCGGCGCGCCGTGGCGAGCCGCTCCACCGACGCCGGGATCGCATCGGCGTGCAGGACGGCGAGGGCCGCCCGGGCGGCCACCAGGCGGGTGGTGACGGGTGCCCCGCCCTCGCCAGCGAGGGCCATTCCCTCGATCAGGGCAGCGCGGCAGCAGGCGAGCGGGGGGACGTGAGGCGCCAGCTCGGCGACGATCCGCTCGGTGAACGAGGCCCCGCGCATCGCAGCCGGGTGATCCCGCACCGGCCGGCCGGCGAGCTGCTGCCGCACCATCTCGGGCCCGGAGCGCGGAGCCGCCACCCGCCGGTCCAGGTCAGCGCGGGTCGGGCTTGCCGACGTCGCGGTGGCGGACGGTCACCTCGAGGTTCTCCGCACGGAGCCTCCGGGCCAGCTCCGCGGCGACGACCACCGAGCGGTGCCGGCCACCGGTGCACCCGACCGCTACGGCGAGGTGCCGGCGGCCCTTGGCCGCGTAGTAGGTCGCGGCCCAGGAGAGCAGCTCGCACAGGCGATCGCAGAGCTCGTCGGTGTGCGGATCGGCGAGGACGTAGTCGCGCACGCTGGCGTCCAGCCCGGTCCGGGGCCGCAGCTCGGGGTCCCAGAAGGGGTTGCGGAGAAAGCGGACGTCGACGACCCAGTCGGCCTCCACCTGGGGCCCGAACTTGTACCCGAAGGAGGAGACCGCGACCCGGAGCGGAGCCTCACCGCCCGCCGGCGCCACCAGCTCGACCACCCGCCGGCCCAGTTCCTCCGGGCTCAACTCGCCGGTGTCGATGACGGTGTCGGCCGCGGCGCGGAGGCCGGTGAGCAGCTCCTGTTCGCGCCGCACCGCCGCCGCCGGGCCTCCGGCTGCGCTGCACGGGTGGGGGCGGGTGCTCTCGGCGAGACGCCTTAGGAGCACCGGCTCGGGCGCGGTGAGGTACACGACCCGCACCCCCGCCGGGGGGATCAGGCCGGCGATGGCCTCGCCCTGGCGGGCGTCGACCACCGCGACGGCGGGACGTGCGCGGGCCACCGAGGCCCATGCGGAGAGGAGATCGAGGCTCAGGTTGTCGACGACGTCCACCCCGGCGGCCTCCAGGGCGCGGGCCGCGGTCGCCTTTCCGGCACCGCTCATGCCGGTGAGGATCCAGGAGTCGATCCGCACCGCGTCAGCCGTCATCTCGCCGCGATTGTAGGGGGGGACAGGCGGGCGCGCCCCATCCTCGCCGGTACCGAAACCGCCCATGCCGGCGCGGCCGTCCTTCTCAGACCAGCTCCTTGATCCGCTGGGCGACCACCTCGGGCACCACCTCGGAGAGCTCCTCCACGCTCGCCTGCCCGATGGCCTCCACGGTGCCGAAGCGGCGGAGCAGGGCGCGCTTGCGGACCGGACCGAGGCCGGGGACGACGTCGAGCCGGGAGCGGAGCGCCGACCTGGCCCGCCGGGCGCGGTGCTGGGTGATGGCGAAGCGGTGGGCCTCGTCGCGGACCCTCTGGACCAGGAAGAGGGTGGGCGACTCCCGGGGCAGCACGATCGGCTCGGGGTCGTCGGGACGGAAGAGTTCCTCGTTGCGCTTGGCCAGGCCAAAGACGGGCACGTTCCCCAGCCCCAGCTCGAGGAGGACGCCCCGGGCCGCGCCGAGCTGGCCCTTGCCCCCGTCGATGAGGAGGAGGTCGGGGAGCGCGGCAAAGCTCTCCTCGGGCCGGGCCCTGCCCCGGCGGGCTTCCCCGGCGGCCGCGCCCTGCCCATCGCCGGCATCCGGATCGGGGCGGGCCTCCGCGCCGTTGCTGCCGTCGGGATCGGCGACCGGGATGTCGCCGTCCGCCTCCTCTTGGAGGGCACGGAGATGGCGGGCGAATCGGCGCCGGAGCGTCTCCGCCATGGAGGCGAAGTCGTCGGCGCCCTCCACCGTCTTAATCCCGAAGTGCCGGTAATGGCCGGGACGGGGCCGCCCGTCCTCGAAGACCACCATCGAGCCCACCGAGTTGGTGCCCATGGTGTTGCTGATGTCGTAGCACTCGATCCGGCGCGGCGGCCCGTCGAGGTCGAGGCGGGTGGCGAGGTCGGCGAGCAGCGCCTCGGTCCGCTCGGCATCGAAGTCCTCGACGACGCGGCGCTGGCGCAGCGTGGCGAGCGCCGTCTCGCGAGCGCGCTCCACCAGCCGGCGCAGCTCGCCCCGCTGCGGGACCCGGATGTCAACCGGGCCGCCGCGTTCGCCGGAGAGGAAGTCGGCGATCTCGTCCAGGTCCTCCGCCGCGTCCGAGGCCAGGATGGTCCGGGGGAGATGGGGTGACCCGCCGTAGAACTGGGGGAGGAAGGCACTCAGGCACTCGGCCGGTGAGCGGTCGGCGACACCCTCGACCTCGTGGGTCTCCGAGCCGATCACCCGGCCGCCGCGGACGGTGAGCACCGCCGCCATCCCCCGCCCCGCCTCGACGACGATGGCGACGGCGTCGTGGTCCCCGCGCCGCCCGCTCAGGACGTCCTGCCGCTCGCTGATCCGGTCGATGGCCCGGAGACGATCGCGGAAGCGCGCCGCCAGCTCGTAGTCGAGGGAGGTCGCCGCCTCCTCCATCTGTCCGCGCAGCTCGTCGGCGAGCACGCGGCTCCGCCCCTCCATGAAGGTCTCGACCTGCTCCAGGAGATGGGCGTACCCGGCCTCGTCGATCCGCCCCTCGCAGGGCCCGCTGCAGCGCCGGATGTGGTAGTCGAGGCAGACCCGGCCCCTCCGGAAGACCTCGTCACCGCAGGTACGGAAGGGGAAGATGGTGCGCAGCGAGCGGACCGTGGTGCGGAGTGACTGGGCGCTCGTGTACGGACCGAAGTAGCGCGCCCCGTCGCGCTGCACCCGGCGGGTGTAGTAGGGCCGGGGAAAGAGCGTCGCACGCTGACCCGCCTCGCCCCGTGGCGCCCGCAGCTTCTCCCTGGCCGTCCCGGGGGCGTGGGCGTCCGGCGTGCCCGGCGCCGGGATCTTCAGGTAGAGATAGTTCTTGTCATCTTTGAGTCGAACATTGAAACGCGGGCGGTGGCGCTTGATCAGGGTGTTCTCGAGGATCAGGGCCTCGCGGGGGCTGGCGCAGGCGATCACCTCGAAGTCGAAGACACCCTCGACCAGCCGCCGGGTCCGATCCGGGAGGCTCGGCATCCCGGTGAAGTACGAGCGGAGCCGGTTCTGCAGCACCGCTGCCTTGCCGACGTAGGCCACCCGGCCGGCCAGGTCGCGCATGACGTAGACCCCGGGGCCCTGCGGGGCGGCCCGGAGCCGCTCGCGGAGAAGGTCGGGGTGGTCGATCAGCCGGGCCGGACGCTCCGTGGTGGCCACCGCGTCACTGTATCGCCGGAGCGGGCACGGGGAGGGCGGCCCCGGACTTCGAGGCGCCCCCGGACGCCGAGACGGGGGCGTGCCCGGAGGCTCGGGCACCCGGTACAGTCGGCGGGACCATGCAGGGAGGCAGCGTCATCCGGAGAGCAGCACGGGGGGTTGGGGGTCACCACCGGACGGCGATGGCCGTGGTCGGGATGGGACTCGTCCTGGTGATGAGCGGCTGCGGGGCCGCGGGGGCACCCCTGAAGAGCGGCACCGGTTCCCCGTCAGCCCCGGCCGGGTCGGCCACGCCCGCCTCGGGAGCGGCGTCCACGACACCCGCCGCTCCGACGCCCACCCCGCCGGCCACCGACCTGATGGCCTACGCCGCCACCATGGACGGCAACGTCGTCCCCGTCGACGTGACCGCGGGCAGGGCGGAGGCGCCGATCCCGGCCGACCTCCGGCCGGAGGCGGTCGCGATCACCCCCGACGGGCGCACCGCCTACGTGGCCGACGCCTTCGCCGCGACGGTCACGCCCATCGACCTCACCACCGGCGTCGCCGGGGCGGCGATCCCCATCGCGAAAGATGGCGGGATCTCCTCGATCGCCATCAGCCCGAGCGGTGCCATCGCCTATGTGGCCGTCGTTCCCACCGCCCAGGCCTACGGGGTGGTGGTACCGATCGATCTCGCCACGCGCACACTGGAGCCGGGGATCGTGGTGGGCGCCGTCCCCGTCGCCATCGCCATCACCCCCGACGGCTCCACCGCCTATGTGGTGGACAGCGGCGACGGCACGATCACGCCGATCGCGCTCGCGACCGGCACCGTCTATCCGCAGCTCCTTGTCGGTGGCAACCCCGTCGAGATGGCGATCACCCCGGATGGGGACGCCGCCTACGTGATGGACGGCCTGGACACCGGTGCCGTCATCCCGATCACGCTGTCGGCGAACCCTGTGCAGGACGTGGTCGGCAACGCGATCTCGGCGGTGAGCGGCGAGGCCGAGGCCATCGCCATCGCCCCCGACGGCAGCCGCGCCGTGGTGGTGGGCGGGACCGGGGCCAGCCTGATCTCGCTCCCGAGCGGGGCTCAGCTCGGGACGACGATCTCCGGCAGCTTCACCGCTGTGGCCATCACGCCGGACGGCACCACCGCCCTGCTCGGCTTCTTCGACGGGACGGGGGGCACGCACGGGGTGCTCCCCGTCAAGCTCAGCGCGAGCACGTCCGGCGCCCCGATAATCCTCCGCGGTGAGCCGGTGGCGATCGCCATCCGTCCGTAGGTGAGGAGGCGCCGGCCGCGCGGGGAGATGGGTGACCACCCATTCCCCCGACCCGTGGGAGCAGCAATGGCAGACGTCACCGACACCCTCGCGCCCCGGGCCCCCCGGGGTCGGCGCGATCGCCGGCACCTGACCGCCGCCCTCGCCGTCACCGGGGCACTGCTGCTCGGCGCCTGCGGCGGTGCCAGAGCGACCCCGGCCGCCAGCCCGACCCCCTCCCCGCGGACGACCCCGACCGCCACGGTCAGCGCGACGGCAACGCCGACCGCCACGCCGGCGTCACCCACTCCCACGCCGGCCCCGACGCCAACCCCGCCGGCGTCCGACGTGATGGCGTATGTGGCCGTGAGCGACGGTGAGCTCGTCCCCCTCGACGTCACCACCGGCACGGCGGAGGCGCCGATGCAAATCGACCCGGACCCGACCTCCGTCGCCGTCAGCCCCGACGGCCACTACGCGTACGCGGCCGATGGCGAGGCGGCCACGGTGACGGCGGTCAACCTGGAGACGGGCAGGGTCGGGACGCCCAACCAGGTGGCGAACGATGCCACCCTCACCGCGCTCGCGATCACCCCGAACGGGGCCACCCTTCTCGCGGTTGCCAATCCCACCGGCTACGACACCGGCTCGGTGATCCCGATCACCCTCGCCAGCGGCGCCGTGGGCGCACCCATCCCGGTGGGAGCAGACCCGGTCGCCATCGCCGTCGCGCCGAACGGCGCCACCGCCTACGTCGTCAACGCCGGCGACAGCACGATCACGCCCATCTCGCTCGCGGGCGGCACGGCGGGCGCCCCCATCGCGGTGGGGGTGAACCCGATGGCCATCGCCATCACTCCGAGCGGCGCCGCCGCCTACGTTCTCGGGGGCAAGGGTGCCGGCACCCTCACCCCGATCACCCTGGCGGCGAATCCCGCCCAGGACGTGGTCGGTTCCGCGACCTCCGTTCCCGGGGGCGCGCCCGCGGCGCTCGCCATCGCTCCGGACGGCGGCAGCGCCTGCGTGCTCGGCGGAACCGGAGTGGGCCGGGTCTCGCTGCCGGTGGGCACCGACCTCTGGACGACCTCCAACGCCAGCTACACCACCGCCGCGTTCAGCCCGGACGGGACCAGGGCGCTGCTCGGCTACACCTCCGGCACCTCTCCGCGTCAGGGAGTGGTGGTGTTGAACGTCGGCACGGACGCGGCCGGCACTCCGATATCGCTGAGCGGCAAGCCGGTCTCGATCGCCTTCCGCCCGTAGTCAGACGCCACCCGCGACGCCGTGGGCGATTGTCCCTAATCCTTGCGCGCGGCTCGATCCGCAGCCTTATCGACCACGTCCTTGACCTGGCCCTTTGCCCGGTCGATCGTGCCTTCCTTCCTGAGCTTGTCGTCATCGGTGAGGTCGCCCAGAGCCTCCTTGACTCTGCCCTTTGCTTCGTCCGCACTGCCCATGGTTTCTCCTCAACTGGTTGGGTACGGGGCTTGCTCCACCTGCGTCAACGTGTCATCAAGGGGCCGGTCGGCGTGCCCCGCCCGACCGACCTTCGCGCTGCCTACAGCGTCCTGGCTCAGTACCAGTACTTACGGCCTCCGACCGGGCGTCCGGCGCTGCCCAGGATCGAGAGGACAGCCCCGATGATGAGCAGGATCAGACCGATGGTCCACAGCGGCGCAATACCCGCAATGAAGCCGATGATCATCAGGATTATGCCGAGCACGATCATGGCGAGTTCTCCACATCAGCCATTTGAGGCTCCCTTCACTCGACCCGCAGCCCTCCGAACCAGTGGCGCCGGGTGACCCTCAATCTGGGGGAGGGGCCGCAACAACCGCAGCAAGAACGCACTCGACCCGGACCTCAGGAGGGCGCACTCTCCGCAGCCGCCAGCTCCTCCAGGAACGCCGCCTCGTCGATCACCCGGACCCCGAGCCGCTGCGCCTTCTCCAGCTTGGAGCCGGCGCCGGGCCCCGCAACCACGGTGTGGGTCTTGCGGCTGACGCTCGAGGCGGGGTTGCCGCCCAGCTGGCGGATGCGCTCCTCGGCGTCGGGGCGGGGCATCGCCACGAGCGACCCGGTGAGCACCCAGCTCTGGCCGGTCCACGGCCCCTCCCCCACCACCGGCGCGGTCTCCGCCTCGACCCCGACCTCGGCGAGCTTGGCCAGCAATCTCCGACCGTCCTCGCCGTGGAACCAGCGGGCCACCGCCGCGGCCATGGTGGGGCCGATGCCCTCGACCTCCAGCAGCTCCTCCTCGGTCGCGGCCGTGAGCCGCTCCAGCGAGCGGAAGTGGTCGGCGAGGACAAGGGCCGTGTGCTCCCCGACATGGGGCACGCCGAGGGCGTTGAGCAGCCGGTGCAGCGGCACCCGCCGGCGGGCGGCGATGCTCGCGATCAGGTTGTCGGCGGAGCGGCCGGCGAAGCGGTCCAGCTGCAGCACTTGCTCCCGGGTCAGCCGGAAGAAGTCGGCGGCGTCCTCCACGTGGCCGGCCTCGATCAGGGCGGCGATGACCATCGGGCCCATCCCCTCGATGTCCAGTGACGAGCGGCCGGCGAAGTGGATGAGCCGCTCCCAGCGCTGCGCGGGACAGAGCGGATTGACACAGCGGCGGGCCACCTCCCCGTCCTCGCGGACGAGCTCGGAGAAACACACGGGGCAGGCGGCCGGAGACACCCAGGGCGCGGCGTCCGCCGGACGCTTGTCCAGCACCACCCGGACGATCTCGGGGATGACGTCGCCGGCCTTGTGGACGACCACGGTGTCGCCGGCGCGGACGTCCTTGCGCGCCACCTCGTCCTCGTTGTGCAGGGTGCAGCGCTGCACCGTCGAGCCGGCGATCAGCACCGGCTCGAGCAACGCGACCGGGGTGCAGGTCCCGGTCCGCCCGACGTTGACCAGGATGTCCTGCACCCGGGTCTCCCGCTCCTCGGGCGGGAACTTGTATGCGATGGCCCAGCGGGGTGACCGCGACACCGCCCCCAGCTCGGCCTGGACCTCCCGCGCGTCGACTTTGATGACCACGCCATCGGTGCCGTAGTCGAGGTCGTGGCGGGCGTCCTGCCAGCGCTCCAGGTAGGCGGCGATCCCCTCGCCCTCCACCGCCTGCCAATGGGGATTGACGCGGAAACCCATCTCCCCGAGCAGGGCCAGGACCTCGGTCTGGGAGCGGGCGGGACCGGGGGGGTCCAATTGATACATGAAGGTCTGCAGACCCCTGCTCGCGGTCACCGTGGGGTTCAACTGGCGCACCGCCCCCGCCGCGGCGTTGCGCGGGTTGGCGTAGTTCTGCTTGCCGTCCTCCTCCAGCTGCTGGTTGAGGGCCGCGAAGCTGGGCTTGGGCATGTACACCTCACCGCGCACCTCGAACTCGCTGGGCAGCCCCTCGGGAACGCTGCGCAGACGGACCGGGATGGAGCGGATGGTGCGCGCGTTGGCGGTGACGTCTTCGCCCTCGACGCCGTCGCCGCGGGTCGCCCCGGTGAGCAGCTCGCCGTCGCGGTAGGTGAGCGACATGGCCAGCCCGTCGATCTTCAGCTCGCAGACGAAGCGGTCCACGTCGGGCACGATTCGCTGAATGCGCCGCCGGAACGCCTCGACCTCCTCCAGAGAGAAGGCGTTGCCGAGGGAGAGCATCGGGGTGCGGTGCCGGTACTTGGAGAAGGCCTCCGCGGGGGCGCCGCCCACCCGCTGGGTGGGCGAATCCGCCGTCTGCAACTCCGGGTAGCGCGCCTCCAGGTCGACCAGCTCGCGGAAGAGCCGGTCGTACTCGGCATCGGTGATCTCGGGGCGGTCGGCGACGTAGTAGAGGTAGGCGTGGTGCTCCAGCTCCCGCCTCAGCTCGCCGGCGCGGCGGCGGGCCTCCTCGGGGATTGCTCCGGTCGGGATCTCGGTCATCGGTCCACCGATTGTCCGGCGTCGCGGCGCCGGGCTGCTACCTTTATCGCGACATGGCCCGTGCCTCCGCGTTCCTCGACCCGCGCCTCAGCGAGTACCTGGTCGCCCACGCCCAACCGGCGGACCCGCTGCTGGCGGAGCTCGCCGCGGAGACGGAGCGGTCGTGGGGCGAGCTGGACATGCAGGTGAGCCCGGACGAGGGCGCACTCCTCCGGCTGCTGGTCCGGCTCTGCGGGACGGGCCGAGCCATCGAGGTGGGGACGTTCACCGGCTATTCCTCCCTCTGTATCGCCCAGGGGCTGCCGCCCGGAGGACGGCTGCTCTGCTGCGACGTGAGCGAGGAGTGGACCTCGGTGGCGCGCCGCTACTGGGAGCGCGCGGGGCTGGCCGACCGCATCGAGCTGCGCCTGGGCCCGGCGCTGGAGACGCTCGCCCATCTCCCCACGGGTCCGCTCTTCGACTTCGCCTTCATCGACGCCGAGAAGAGCGAATACATCGCCTACTACGAGGCCCTGGTGCCGCGCATGGCCGCGGGCGGGCTGATCGCCGTCGACAACGTGCTCCGCCACGGGACCGTCTTCGAGCTGGGAGAGCCGGACCGGCGGACCGCCCTGGCCCGCGAGTTCAACGACCACGTGCTCGCCGATCCGCGCACCGAGTCGGTGATCGTGCCCATCGCGGATGGATTGAGCCTGATCACGACGGCCGCGCCGGAGTGGCGGACGCCGGGCTGATGGCGCTCAGGGGCTGAGGCTCCTTTTCACCTCGGCGCTTGCGCCTCGGCCGCCGTCGCCTCCCCCACGGAGGCCCGCACCGCCACCACACCTCGCTGCGAGTACTCAGCCACGCCGCCCGCCAGCTCGATGACGCCCCGCTGGCGGAGGTCGCCTGCCGAGGCCCCGACCGAGAAACGGAACTGGCCTGGTTCGACGACGAAGCGCATGGCCTCATCGTAGAAAGCCAGCCGGCTGGGGTGGACCTCGAAGCGGACCCGCCGGCGCTGCCCCGGGCCCAGGGCGACCCGGACGAATCCGATGAGCGACAGCTCCGGGCGAGCCACCGACGCGACGAGGTCCGACGCGTAGAGCTGAACCACCTCCTCGCCGGCTCGGGCGCCGGTATTGGTCACCGTCAGCTCGACGGATATCGGCGACAGCGTGTCGGTTGCGGTGACGGTGAGCTCCGACTGATCGAACGTGGTGTATCCCAGCCCGTGGCCGAAGCAGAAGAGGGGCGTGTGGGAGCAGTCGGTGTAGTCGCCGTAGAACATGGGGCGGGCGCCGCCAGAGCGCTGGCTGTGGTAGATGGGAACCTGGCCGGTGGCCCGGGGAAGGGTGAGGGGCAGCCTGCCTCCCGGCTCGGCTCTCCCGGTGAGGACATCGGCCAGGGCGTTGCCCCCCTGCTCCCCGAGGGGCCAGGCGGCGACGAGCGCGGAGGCAGCATCCACCACCCCCGTCAGTACGTGCGCCCGGCCGCTCATCACGACCACGACGGTGGGCGTACCGGTGGCGGCCACGGCCACGGCGAGCTCCTCCTGCAGGCCGGTCAGGCGGAGGTCCGTGGCGTCGCGGGCCTCGCCGACGGTGGACTCCCGGTCGAGTCCAGACCGGCCGCCCAGAACGACGACGGCGACATCGGCGGCGCCCGCCGCCACCACCGCGGCAGCGAAGCCGCTGCGGTCGTCGCCCGTCAGGTCGCACCCCCTCTCATGCACGATCGCGACGGCCGGGCCGAGGGCGTCGCGGAGACCCCGCAGCGGCGTGACGTGGTCGGTGTAGTAGGGGCCGGGCTTCAACGCGCCCTTTCCGCTGGGAAGCTGCATGAGGCCGGAGAACCCGCTGGCCGGCTCTGGTTCGGCGTCGACGGCGGCCCGGACTGAAGCACCCGGCTCGGCAGCCGAGTTGTGTTCCTTGGGAGAGCCACCCTCCAGGGCCGAAGGATCGCCCGGCGGCTCCCCGCCCGCGAAGGCGCCCGCGGGGTGGAGGAGCACCTCCTGATGTGCCGGGTAGTGGTAGTCGCCCTGGAGCAGCCGGCGGTCGTCGGCGGCCGGGCCGATCACCGCCAGCTTGCGGATGGACCGGGAGAGCGGCAGCACGCCGTCGTTGGTCAGGAGGACGATGGCCTTGGTGGCGGCGGCCCGGGCCAGCGACACGTTGGCTGGATCCTCGAACACCGCCTTGACCCCGCTGGGGTCGACATACGGCGACTCGAACAGCCCCAGGCGCAGCTTGCCGATGAGCACCCGGCGGACGGCGGCATCCACCACGGACACGGGCAGCCGCCCAGCGGCAAGCGCCGCCTTCAGCGGCTCGCCGAAGCAGTCGAGGGCGGGCAGCTCCAAGTCCAGACCGGCGGTGATCGCCTTGACCGCGGCCTCGGCCCGGTCGGCGGCCACTCTGTGGTAGCTGGCGAGCAGCGACACCGCGAAGTAGTCGGCCACCACCATCCCCTCGAAGCCCAGCTCCCCTCGCAGCAGGTCGGTGAGCAACTCCGCAGACCCGCTGCCAGGCAGTCCGTCGACGCAGCTGTACGAGCTCATGACGGTGGCCAGGCCCGTCTCCCGGATGGCTGCCGCGAACGGCTCCGCGTACACCTCGCGCAGCTCTCGCGGCCCGACCTGCACCGGGGCGTGGTTGCGTCCTCCCTCCGAGAGCCCGTGGGCAAGGAAGTGCTTGCCCGTGGCCAGGACCCCGCGGGCCAGGTCGCCGGTCTGCATGCCCCGCACGTAGGCCGCTCCCAGGGTGCCCACCAAGACGGGGTCCTCCCCGTAGGTCTCCTCCAGCCGTCCCCAGCGCGGATCTCGGGCGATGTCCAGCACCGGAGCCAGGCTGTGGCGCGCCCCGACGGCGAGCAACTGGCGGCGCACCGCCCCCGCGACCTCTTCGACCAGGGCTGGATCCCAGCTGCAGGCCAGGCCCAGGGCCTGGGGAAAGACAGTGGCCCCCCGGGCGCAGTATCCCGCCAGGGCCTCCTCATGCACCACCACCGGGATGCCGAGGCGGGTCCCCTCCACGACAGCCTGCTGTATCTCGTTGACCAGCTCCGCGCTCTGCTCCGGCTTCAGGCCGGTCGTAGCGCCGATGCGTGTCACCTGGCCGATTCCGTGGGGGATCACACGGAGGGCGGCATCCCTGTCGAAGCGCTCGTCCCGGATCAGGTCGGAAAAGCGCACGGCGGCCAGCTGAGCCAGCTTCTCGTCGATGCTCATGCGCTGGAGCAAGTCGTCGGCCCGGTCATCCACGGATCTCGACGGGTCGGAGTACGCAGGAGTGGTCACTGGCGGGTGTTAACCTCCAAGAGAGGGTGGCCCGGCGCAGCGTCGGTATGCGCTGCGCTTATTGCAGAGCAAAGCCGCCGATCCCCTTGACGAACTGGCGTCGCAAGCCTAGGTACAGGATCAGCAAGGGCAGCACGGAGAAGATGACCGCCGCCATCACGATGGGAACGTTGACGCCGAAGCCAGAGTTGGTGGTGGAGATCTGGAAGAGGCCGAGGGGCAGGACGGTCGTGCTTGCGGACTGGGTGAGGATGAGGGGGAGGATGAAGTTGTTCCAGGCCCCAAGGCCGGCAAAAATGCTCACCACGCCCACCACGGGGCGGGCCATGGGCCACACCAGCTGGAGAAACACGGTGCGCTCGCTGGCCCCGTCGACCGCCATGGCGTCGAACAGCTCACCAGGGATCAAGCGCACGTAGTTGACGGTGAGCAGCACCGCCACCGCCATCTACGCCGCCGACGTCACCAGCACCAGCCCGATCAAGGTGTCGTAGAGTTGAAGTTTGGCCATGATCACGAAGATGGGGAATGAGCACGGCCTGGATGGGCACGGCCAGCCCGAAGAGGATGACGCGGAACGAGATCGGCGCCATCCGGGTGGAGTGGCGCACGATGCGGAATGCCGCCAGCAGCGACAGCACCACGACGAGGATGATCGTCCCGGCTGTGTAAAGGAGGCTGTTGACGAAGTCCGTCAACAGTCCGGTACTCGAGAAGACGTTCGCCCACGAGGACAGCGAGAGGCCACCGGTGGGCAGCCAGGGGTTGGCGGTCAGGTACTGCGTCTGGGAGCGGAAACTGGTCAGGACCATGTAGTAGATGGGGAACAGCACCACGCAGAGCCACAGCGTCCCGAGAACGAAGGCGACCACCCTGGTCGGGCGCAGCGACCGCCTGAGCGAGCGCAGCCAGGTTGCCCTGCGCTGGCGCTCGCCGTCGCCATGGGCTGCGGGGAGGACCTCGGCCGAGCTCACGAGATTCCCTCCTGGCCGCTTTGCATCCCCCCGAAGCCGGTGAGGCGCACCAGGGTGAGGGCGACGGCGATCCCCAGGACACCGAGCACGACCCCCAGGACGCTCGCGTAGCCGAACTCGGTCTGCACGAAGCCGACGTTGTACATGTCCATCGCCAGCACCTCCGTGGTGTTGTTGGGGCCGCCGAGGGTGAGGATGTAGATGATGTCGAAGTAGGTGAGCGAGCCCACGATGATGAGCGTGGAGGAGGTGACGATGGTGTAGCGCAGCTGGGGCAGCGTCACGTGGAAGAACGTCTGGACCGGGCCGGCCCCGTCGATCTTGGCCGCCTCATACAGCTCGGGCGGGATTGCCCGCCGCCCCGCCTGATAGATGAGGGTGTGGAAGGGGACGAACTGCCACGTGATGAGGCCGACGATCACAAAGAAGGTGAACCTCGGGTCGCCCAACCAATTCTGGTTCAGGAATTTGAGATGGAGGCTGTTCCCCAGTCCAGCGAGACCCCCGAAGGTGGGTGCGAGCACCCCCTGCCACATGAGGGCCAGCCCCGCCGTCGACATCAGCAGGGGAAGGATGTAGATGGCGGCGTAGACGGCCCGGTAGCGCTGCTTCCCGGCGACGAAGATGCCCAGGGCCATGGCCAGGGGGGTCTGTATCACCCACGAGAGGCCCGCCAGCTCCAGGGTCACGACCAGGGAGTTGTGTGCCATCGGGTCGGTGATGAACCTCGACCAGTTGGACAGCCCCACCCAGGTGAGCTGGCCGACCACGTCCCAGCTCGTGAAGCTGAGGAAGAGGGCGAACACCATGGGCAGGACGATGAACGCCCCATAGAGGACCAGGGTCGGGGACAGGCCGGCGAGGTCAGCGCGCAGCCGTTGCCCCCCGCCGGACCGCGGTGCGGGCCCGGAGATCGGCAACTGGCCGCCGTGGGTGATGGTGCTGGATACGCTCATGAACGTCTCACAGGTAGGTTCTGTTCAGGTTAACGGCGCCGGTGGCCGGCGAAGGATCCCTCCGGAGGCTTCCACCTCAGGCTGGGCCGGGCCCCTCGCCGGTCGGAGCCGCCCGAAGGCGGCCCCGACCCCCCGACCGGCTTGGTGGGTGGCTACGTCTGATACAGGTTCATCGCCGCGGCGAACGCCTTTGGCGTCTCCGTTAACTCGAAGACGTTGGCGAGGTTGTCGAGCATGGGGGTTGCCTTGGTCGGCCCCAGTGCCTGGTCCCAGGAGTACTGGAAGTAGGGCGCATTCACCACGTCCTGGTAGACGGGCTTCAGGTACGCGCCCAGGCTGGACGACGCCAGCAGGCTGGACGTACCGCTGATGACCGGCACCTGGCCGTCACCGACCTCTGCTATGGCGTAGGTCTGACTGTAGAAGTACTGCAGGAACTGCTCGGCCACGTACTTCTGCGCCGCGCTGATGTGGGCTGCCATGCCCGTGTAGCTGGTGGTGTTGCCCTCGAGGTCAGCGGAGTTGCCCGTGCCCCCGGAGAGGGTCGGGAAGTCACCGATTCCGATGCCGTTACTGCTGATGATCGAGGCATCGTCGGACTGGATGCCACCCAGGTCCCAGTCACCCATCAGCTGCATCGCGGCCTTGCCCTGGTACACCAGGGCGTCAGTCGACCCGTTGGTGTATGTGATCGAGTCATAGCCGGTGTTGAAGGCGTTGTCCTTGGCCAGGGTCTGGATGTCCGTCAGAGCCTGCTGGATCGCCGACCCGGACCAGGCGTTCGCCTTGTTGTCCTCGACGTTGAGGAAAGCCTGGGGCCCACCGATGCGGTCGGTCAGGTACTCCAGGTACATCAGACCCTCCCACTGGTCCGCATTGCCGAGGGCGATGGGGGTGATGCCCTTCGAGTTGAACGTCTGGACGTCACTCAGGAGGTCGGTCCAGGTCGTGGGGAAGCTGAGCCCCGCGGCGCTGAACACCGCCTTGTTGTAGAAGAAGAACACCGGCTGGGTGCCCAGGATGGGCATCCCGTAGATCTGCTTGTTGAAGGTGACCGCGTCGAGGCTCGAGGCCAGGAACTTGTCCTTCCACGACGGGCTGCCGGCGTCGCTCTGCCCCGGGTCGCCGAGCGGCTGGATGACCTTCGCTGAGATGTATTGCTGCATCGGGCCGCCGCCCCAGGAGAAGAACAGGGCCGGCGGGCTGGAGGTGCCCAGCGCGGTCAGCAGCTTGGTCTTGTAGGAGTTACTGGAGGGCTCGATGTCGATGGTGACCTTGTCGCCGGGATGGGCGTTGTCGAAGTCGGTGGCGATCGACGACCACAGGTCGTTGACGTTGGTCCCGTTGGTCACCCACCAGACGTTGATGGAGGCCGTCTTACCCGAGGCCGACGAGGCCGACGAGGTCGTCGAGGAGGACCCGCAGGCGGCAGCCAAGGTCGCCACGCCGACCGCGGCCACCAGCAGCGACCAGCCCCTGCGGGGCGCTCGATCCTTTTGAGGCGATCCGTTCATACCCAGCCCTAACCTCCGGCGTACCCGAAACTTTCGCCAAATGACAGAATCATTCGACTCACGGCGCCTATCCTCGCGCAACGCGGAGCTGACGTCAACTCGTCTCAACCCTCCCGTCTCCACACTCCCGAGCGGGGCGGAGAAATGTTTCGGAAACGCCCCGGCGGATGGTAGTCTGGCGGGAAATGGAAGCGCTCACACGAGACGAGGGCAACCTAGCTCAGCAGGCCAGCCGGCAATCGTCAGCGAGGGTGACCATCGCCCAGATTGCCGAGACCGCAGGGGTATCCGCCGCCACGGTCTCCAAGGTGCTCAATGGCAGCTCCGAGGTCTCGGCGGCGACCCGCCAGCGCGTCCAGACGCTGCTGCTGGAGCGTCGCTACCAGCGCCGTGCCTCATCCCGCAACGCCCCTCCACCCGTGATCGACTTGGTCTTCCCCGAGCTCGACAGCGCCTGGGCCATGGAGATCGTGAAGGGCGCGGTCAGCGCGGCCGCCACTGCCGGCCTGACGATCGCCCTCACCTCCCTGGCGGAGAGCTCAGGGCCCCAGACGTGGCTGAACCAGATCTGCGCCCGAGGCACCCGCGGGGTCATCGTGCTGCTGTCCAGGCTGAGCGACCACGAGAAGGCCGAGCTCTGGGCGCGCCGCGTGCCCTTCGCAGTCGTCGATCCCCGCGGCGAGCAGGACCCGAGCGTCACCACCGTCGGGGCCACCAACTGGGCAGGCGGCCTGGCCGCCACGCGCCACCTCATCGAGCTCGGGCATCGCCGCGTCGGGGTGATCTCGGGGCGCCCCGACCTGCTGTGCAGCCGCGCCCGCATGGACGGGTACCGCTCGGCCATGGAGGCGGCGGGGCTGCCTCTGGCGCCGGAGCTGATGCAATGGGGCGACTTCCGGGTCGACGGCGGGTTCAAGGCGGCGATGGCCATGCTGTCGCTGCCGGAGCGGCCCACCGCCATCTTCGCCGGCAGCGACCTCCAGGCCATGGGAGTGCTGAGGGCGGCCGGCGTTCAGCACCTGCGGGTGCCCGACGACCTGAGCGTGGTCGGGTTCGACGACCTGCCGCTGGCGCGTTGGACCTCCCCCCCGCTCACCACCGTCCGGCAGCCCCTGGCCGAGATGGCGACCACCGCCGTGGGCCTGCTACTCGCCCAGGAACCAGGCAAGCGCCCCGAGGCCCGCAGCATCGAGCTGGCGACGACACTGGTGCCCCGCGAGACCACAGCCCCCTGCCGCTGAGCGCGCGAAGCGATCCGGCCCGTTGATCGGCTGACGTCGCGGGTGCTGGCCAGCAGGCGGTGACGTCGCCGGGCGGTGCCGATCCACTACTCAATCCCTAGAAACTTTCGCTATGCTTCAGAAAGGTTCCGAGCAGAGGAGCCTCTCACCAGAGGGAGCTCGCGGCGATGGCGACGATCAGCCTGGACAAGTTGACCAAGATCTACCCGAACGGTAAGCCAGCCGTGTCGGATCTGGACTTGGAGGTGGCCGAGGGCGAGTTGATGGTGCTGGTGGGGCCGTCAGGCTCGGGCAAGACGACCGCGCTGCGCATGGTCGCGGGGCTCGAGGAGATCACCTCCGGCACGGTGAGCATGGATGGCCGGGTTGTCAACGACCTCACCCCCAAGGACCGCAACGTGGCCATGGTGTTCCAGAACTACGCTCTGTACCCGCACAAGACGGTGGCGGAGAACATCGGCTTCTCCCTGAACCTGCGCGGGATACCGAAGGCTGAGATCAGGGACAAAGTCGAGGCAGCGGCCCAGCTGCTCGGCCTGACCGAGTACCTGAAGCGCAGGCCAGGTCAGCTCTCGGGCGGGCAGCGCCAGAGAGTCGCCATGGGCAGGGCCATCGTTCGGGACCCGGCCGTGTTCCTGATGGACGAGCCGCTCTCCAACCTGGACGCCAAGATGCGGGTGCAGATGCGGGCCGAGATCTCGCACATCCAGCGCCGGGTGGGGGTCGCCACCCTCTACGTCACCCACGACCAGACCGAGGCCATGACGCTGGGCGACCGGGTGTGCGTCCTCCACATGGGCACGCTTCAGCAGTGCGGCGCGCCCCAGCACCTCTACGATCACCCGGACAACCTGTTCGTGGCTGGCTTCATCGGCTCTCCGGCCATGAACCTTTATGAAGCCACCATCTCGCCGTCCGGCTCCGAGGTCAGAGTGGGCCCGCAGCTCCTCTCCCTGCCGGCGCAGCTACTGGCTAGCCGTCCTGCCCTGGCCGCCTACCGCGATCGGCGGCTCGTCCTCGGCATCCGGCCGGAGAGCCTCTCGGACGCCGCCCTGCTCCCGGCCCCTCCTGGCGGTACCCTGAGCGCGGACGTCGAGCTGACGGAGGCGCTGGGCAACGAGATCCAGCTCCACTTCACGATCGAGGCCCCGAGGGCCGCCTCTCATGAGCCTGAGGCGGCCATCGAAGCGACCGAGTTGTCCGCCGGACCGTCGATCAAGGCCGGCACGTCCAGAGCCGATGGAGTGGCTCGGGTGTCCCCCCACTCGACCCTGAGGGCCGGCTCGCACGCCACGCTGGCGGTCGACACCGAGGCGCTCCACTTCTTCGACTCGGACACGGGGCAGGCAATCTGGGGCTGAGAGCCGCACGGTGACCCGCTGCCGGGAGGGTCCGGCGGCAGCACCCGCGGCGTGGGGGGACGAAGCGGGAGAATTCGGACATGCCTAGCGTTGATGTTTCGCTCGACGAGCTTCACCTCTACGTGCCGGAGACCCAACCGCCGCCACACCTCGCGGAGTTCTGGGATGACACCCTGGCTGCCGCAGGACAGACGGCGCTGGAGGTCGACCTGACCCCGGCCGGTCCGGGGCTGGCCGGGGTCACGCACCATCAGCTCTCCTTCAGCGGCCTCGGCGGTGCGCGGATCACCGGATGGTACGCGTGCCCGGACGGCCATGGGCCTTTCCCGGGAGTGGTCTGGTACCACGGCTACGGCGGCCGGGGCGGGCGCCCGCTGGAGCTGTACACACTCGCTGCTCAGGGGGTGGCGGTGCTGTCCATGGACTGTAGGGGGCAGGCCGGCGACTCGCCGGACCCGCCGCTTCAGGCCGGCCACGGGGCCGGTTGGCTGACCCGGGGACTGGGGGACCCCGCCACTCACTATTACCGGTACGTGTACGTCGACGCCGTGCGGGCGATCGAGGCGCTCGCCTCGTTCGACGAGGTGAACGCGGGCAGGTTGGCAGTTACAGGGACCAGCCAGGGCGGCGGGTTGGCGCTGGCGGCCGCAGCGCTGTCGAGGCGGCCCCGCTTCGTCTGGGCCGACGTCCCTTTCCTGTGCGACTTCCCGCGAGGGGTGTCCACGGCGACGGAGGGCCCGTACCTGGAGGTGGCGGAACTCCTGCGCAGGCGCCCGGACTGGGAGGAGCAGACGTTTCGAACCCTCGCCCACTTCGACGCCGCCAACCTCGCCCCCCGCGTCTCCTGCCCGGCGATTGTGACCGTGGCCCTCTGGGACCCGATATGCCCGCCGAGCACCATCTTCGGCATGTTCCGGCGCCTTGCCAACGCGGACAAGGAGCTCGTCGTGCTGCCCTACCAGGGTCATGACGTGCCCTACGAGGTGGACGAGCGCCGGCTCACGACGCTCGTCAGCCGGCTCTCGAGGCCATAACGCCAGCGGCCGCCCGCAATCAGCCGCCGGCCGGGTAGAGCTTGGCGTCGGCGACCGCGAAGATCTTCATCCCCGCCTCGTCGAAGCGGATCACCACCTCCTCACCAGCGCGGGTCATGGTGCTCTTGAGGATGGTGCCGGCCCCGTACTTGGGGTGCTCGACCCGCATCCCCTCCGTGTAGCGCTGGGGGGCGACCTCCACCGGGTTGGCCCGCACCGCGTGGGCGTGGACGGCCTCGCGGACCGCGCCGGGCTGGCGCGGAGCGGTCACCGGCGGCCCGCCGGGGCGGCGCACCACCTGGAGCATCTCGGGCGGGATGTCAGCGAGGAAGCGCGATGCCTGGGCGGTCTGGGCGCTCCCGTAGAGGTGGCGGCGGAAGGCGTGGAGGAGGTAGAGGCGCTGCTGGGCCCGGGTCACCCCGACGTAGGTGAGGCGGCGCTCCTCGGCGATCCCCTCGTCGCCCTCCTCGAGCGCCCGGACGTGGGGCAGCAGGCCCTCCTCCAGCCCGGCGAGGAAGACGACGGGAAACTCCAGGCCCTTGACCTGATGGAGGGTGATCAGGGTCACGCCGCTCTTGGTGTCGTCCAGGCTGTCCACGTCGGAGACCAGGGCGACGTTCTCCAGGAACTGGTGGAGGCCGTCGGGGGGCGGCACGTCCTCGTACTCCTCCGAGTAGCCGACCAGCTCGGTGACGTTTGCCCAGCGCTCCTCGCCCTCGGGGGTGCCGTCCCGGAGCATCGACTGGTAGCCGGTCTCCTCGACGACCCGCTCCAGCAGACGAGGCACGGGGAGGCGGAGGCTCTGCTCACCCAGGCCGGCGATGAGCTTGCCGAAGCCGGAGAGCGCCTGGAGAGCGGCCGGACCCAGCTCGGCATCCTCCCCCACGTGCTCGACGGCCTCGAAGGGCGAGATCCTGCGCTTGCGCGCGATCCGCTCCAGCTCGGCGACACTCCGATCCCCGATCTTGCGCCGGGGGACGTTAACGATCCGGCCGAAGGCGACCGGGTCGCGGGGATTGGCGACCAGGCGGAGGTAGGCGAGGACATCCTTCACCTCCTTGCGCTCGTAGAAGCGGAGACCGCCCACCAGTCGGTAGGGGATCCCGCGGCGGAGGAGCACGTCCTCGAAGGCGCGGGACTGCGCATTGGTTCGGTAGAGGACGGCGAAATCGGAGAGCGAATACGACTCGGTGCCGATCAGCCTCTCGATCTCGCCGCAGACCGCGAGCGCCTCCTCCTGCTCGTCGTAGACGGGGATGAGCCGGACAGGCTCGCCGCCGCCGCGCTCGGTCCAGAGCCGCTTGGCGGCACGATCCTGATTGACCCTGATCACGGCGTGGGCGGTGTCGAGGATGGGCTGGCTGGAGCGGTAGTTCTGCTCCAGGGTCACCACGTGCGCGTCGGGGAAGTCCTTCTGGAACTCCAGGATGTTGCGGATGTCCGCGCCCCGGAAGCGGTACACACTCTGGTCGTCGTCTCCGACAACTGTCAGGTTGCGATGGGTTGCGGCCAGGAGTGACACCATCAGGTACTGGGCGTGGTTGGTGTCCTGGTACTCGTCGACGAAGAGGTGGCTCCAGCGCCCGCGGTAGTGCTCCAGCACCGGGGGGGCGTCCTGGAGCAGAAAGACGGTGCGCATCAGCAGGTCGTCGAAGTCCAGCGCCCCGGCGGCGGCCAGCTCGGCCTCGTAGGCACGGTAGATGCGGGCCGCCTCGACCTCGAAGTAGCCACTCGCCCGGGCGGCGAAGGCCGGCGCGTTGAGCAGCTCGTTCTTGGCCGCGCTCACCGCGTGTACCACCTTGGTGGGGGCGAGGCGCTTGCTGTCCACCCCGGTCGTCTGCATCGCCCGGCGCATCGCGGCCAGCCGGTCGGCCTCGTCGTAGATCACGAAGTTGGCGGGGATGCCGATGGCGTCGCCGTCACGGCGGAGGATTCGAGCCCCGACGGAGTGGAAGGTGCCCACCCACATGCCGCTGATGTCGGCACCGAGCAGCTTCTCGACCCGGCCGCGCATCTCCCGGGCCGCCTTGTTGGTGAAGGTGACCGCCAGGATCTCCTGGGGACGCACGCCGCGGGCCGCAATGACGTAGGCGATGCGATGGGTGAGCACCCGGGTCTTGCCGCTGCCGGCCCCGGCGAAGATCAGGAGGGGGCCGTCAGGGGCCGCCACCGCCTCGCGCTGGGCCGGGTTGAGGGCGGCGAGGAGGGCGTCGGTGCCGGCTGATCCCGCGCTCACCTCGTGGCCCGGGGCCGGTGGAGGGAGGGGGCGGCGGCGACACCTGATGGGGTCGATCGGTCGAGCCGCGAGCGCCGGGACGGACGAGGGAGGAGCTGCGCCACTCAGGGGATTCTACGGGCGCGGGCTGCCCGTCCCGTACCGAGTGCCACGGGCCCCGGAGGTGCCCACCCTGCGGCCCGCCGGCGTCAGATCGGGCGGGGGACAGGAACGAGGGCCGGCCTTGCCCGCTCCGGGCCGTCGGTGCCGTGCGCGCCGTGCGGGGCACCCTCCTCGCCGTCCCGGGCGGCGAGCGCGTCGCGCAGCCGCCTCGGGGTGCCCAGCGCCCAGCCCTGCCCCAGGGCGGCGCCCAGTCCGAGCATGCGGGCGCAATCCTCTTGGGTCTCGAGCCCCTCGGCGATGATCTCGCCGCCCAGGCTGCGAGCGACCTCCACCAGCCCGCGTATGACGGCCGCGGAGCCGGCGTCGTCGGCGGTGACGACCAGGCTCTTGGCAGCCTTGATGAACTCCGGACGGACGACCGCGATCGCCTCGATGGTCGACATGCCCTCGCCGACATCGTCCATCGCGAAGCGGAAGCCGGCACGCCGGTAGCGGGCGCAGGCCTCGGCGAAGCGGCCGAAGCGGGTGATCTGCTCGTTGACCTCGAGGACGATCTGGGTCGGACGGAGGGCCGCGTCGTGGAGATGCCCGAGGATCACGTCGAGGTCACGGTCGGGGTCGGTAAACGCCCCGACGCTGATGTTGATGAAGAGCGAGCCGCCCCGGGCGAGCAGGCGGTGGGCGCCGCTCATCGCCGAGACCTGGGAGAGGGTCTCCAACTCGCGGGAGATGCCCAGGCGGCGTGCCGCGGCGAACATCCCCTCGACCTCGGTCTCGTTGGGCGCCCCGGTGGGGCGAGCGAGCGCCTCGTAGCCGATCAGGCGACCGGAGTTGATGTCGCGGATGGGTTGGTAGACGGATTCGATCTCCTTGCGGGCGACGATGGCGGGGACCGATTCCAGCCAGCTGCCGGCTCGAGACCCGGCGCCCTCGTCGACGACAACGCGGCCTCCGCCCATGGCCCTGCCGGCGGCGGAGAGTGCGCGCAGGGCACGGTTCACGAGGTCGTCCGCGGTCTCCCGGCGATCCCAGAAGGCGATCCCGACGCTGACGGTGCAGCCGGCGGGGAGGTCGGTCTCCACGTCGCGGATCACATCGGCGACACCGGCCGTGGTGAGGCACTCGAGGACGACGGCGAACTCGTCGTTGCCGACGCGGGCGAGGTAGGAGAGGCCGGGGGCGTCGGGGTCGCTCCGCTCGGTGAACCGGAGGACGGTGGCCACGTCGGTGAGCAGCCGGTCCCCGGCGGCGTGGCCCCAGTCCTCATTGAAGGAGCCGAACCTGTCCAGGTCGATGACGGCGACGGCCAGCGAGGTCTCCCGGTGCCGCGCCGCCTCCAGCCGGTGCGGCAGCTCGGCGCGGAGTGCCCGGCGATTGGGACAGTTGGTGAGGAAATCCGTGTACGCGACCGAGTCGAATCGTGCCCGGTCGGCGCCATGACCGCTCAGTGCCTTGACCGCAACACCGGCGACGATCGCGGTCAGGGTGGCCATCACGAGGTAGGGATCGCTGACGACCGCCAGGGAGATCAAGCCCTCGACGAGGGCCAGGGCGATGCCGACGCTCAGGGCCCTGCCATCGTGGCGGAGAGCCAGCACGACGAGGGGGAGGGTGAGCAGGGCGGCGACGCCGACCGCCCGGATCCGGAAGATCAGCTCGAGGCTGAGCACCAGAACGATGGCGCAGCACGCGGCCACCGCCTGCCCGCGGTCGGGGACGTGCTCCAGGGGCAGCGCGAGCGCGAGGGCGGCCAGTGCAAGCAGGATCAGGGGGATTATCGAGGCGAGGTCGAGCCGGGAGTGCTGGAGCCACATCCCGACGATGATCAGGATCGCCGCCCCGGCTGTCCACGCGGCCGTCACGCCCCGGACAGCGAGGCGGTCAGGCCGCTGTGAAGCAGGAGCGTAGGGCGTGGCGTTGTGGAGTGCGCCAGATTCGAACATCGACGCGATCAGAGTAACCGTGACCTTCGTGTCACAGACAACGGACAGGTCGCGTCCTGGTCACGTTTCAGGAGCCGATGTCGGAGACGGTTGGCGCGAATCCGACAGCGTGTTACGCGAGCCGCCGGAGGATGCAGAAGGGGGTCTGCTCGCCGGTCTGACCCATCGGATTGTCGGCGAGCACCCGGCTGACCGCGGTGCGGTCGACCTCCGGGCTCGCCCCGAGGACGTCGGCGGCGAGATCGTTGGTGTCGACCACGGCGACGGCGATGTCCACCCCGGCCTTCTCACTGAGGATCCGGCTCATCCGCTCGGCGACCCCATCCGGGTCGCTCGGCGCCTTGCTGGCGTGGGTGTTGTAGGGAGGGAGGGTGTAGGCGGTCGGGCCGTCGATGGCCGACACCCGGGATCCGGCCACCCGGTAAAAGACGCCCCGGACCCCGAAGGGGCGAGTGACGGCGGCGCAGGCGGCGGCGAGGAGGATGCGCGGTGCCCCCGCCTCCTCCAGGGCCAGCTGCATGGTCTGGGGCCTGCCCAGCCCGATGCCGATCGGGACCCGGCTGACGAAGCGGGAGAGCAGCCGGGCGAGCGGGGTGACCCTGATCTCGTCCATGGGGAAGGAGCGCCCCTGGGTGATGGCCACCACCTTCTCGCTCATGGCGACCACGTCGCCGGGTTCCAGGGCGATGCCGCCGGCCTGCGCCTTCTCCAGGGCCACCCCCACCGCGGCGCCCAGGTCGTCCCGGTTGCGCACCAGCTCGGCGCGGAGCGGGATGCGCGCCCAGGGCCGGCCGTCGCGCCGGATGATCAGGTGGCGGCCGGGGTTGGGGTGGGCGGCGGCGACCAGCTGCCCGGCGCCGAGTGCCGCCCCCGCCGCCCGGTCCCCCTGGGCGGTGAAGGCGGACGAGCTGCCCGGCGCGGGGCCGGAGGCGGAGCCATGGCTCCCGCCCTCGAAGTACACCCGCAGCCAGAGTTCGACGTTGACCGTGCGCCAGAAGAAGAGCGACTCCTCGCTGCCCCCGACGCAGGCGACGCGGAATGCGTCGGCGACCGCGTCCGCGTCCCAATACGGCCGTGACTGGAAGGAGGGCGACCGCATCAGCGACTGGATCGACGAGCGCTGCTGGCGGAACCAGCGGAACTCGGGTGTGGTGAAACCGATCTTGCGCCGCCGCCGGCGGACCGTCTCGGGCAGGATGCCGCGCATCGCCTCGCGCAGGATGCGCCGCGACCACCCCCCCGAGACGATCGCCGATGCGGGCAGCCGGAGGATCCACTCCACCAGCTCCTGGTCGAGGAAGGGGAGCCGCGACTCCATGGAGTGGGCCATCGAGTTGCGGTCCTCGTAGCGGAGCAGCGAGGGGAGCGAGAAGGTGGTGAGGTCCTGGAGCAGCCGCTTCTTGAGATCGTCCTGCACGCGGGGGTCGTCAGGCCGCTTCTTCCCTCTCGTCCACTCGGGGCGGAGCAGCGAGCCCAGGTCCACCTGGTGGCGGCCCTCCCAGAGCCGGCGGCGGGCCAGCCGGCCGACCGTGTCCCGCGCCCTCGCGGACTCCGCGGCGAACTCGCGATAGCGGTGCTCCCGGAGCAGCTGGCGGAGGTAGACGTACTGGTAGGGGACGTAGCCGCCGAGCAGCTCGTCACCGGCCTGCCCGTCGAGGAGGACGGTGACCTTCTCGCTGGCGGCGCGCATCACCGACCACATCGCGTAGGGCGCGGTGGTGATCATCGGCTCCTCCGCGTGCCACACCCAGGTCTCCAGCTCGGCGAGCCACTGCTCCGAGGTCGGCTGCACCCAGGTGGGGTCGGCGGAGGTGACCGCCAGCACCGCCTCGACGTAGCGCCGCTCGTCGATGGGGTCGCCGGGGAACACCGCCGAGAAGGTCTTGAGACGATCGCCCAGGGAAACCGAGTCGGGCACGTGCTGGGCGAGCAGCCGGTCCATCACGCAGACGATGGAGGAGGAATCGAGGCCTCCCGAGAGGCACGTGCCGACCGGCACGTCGGCGACCAGGCGGCGTTCGACCGCGCGGGTGAAGAGGCGGAGGAACTCCTTGGGGTCGGGGTCCGCGTCCTCGCTGATGACCGGCGTCCAGTACCGGGTCTCCCGGGTGGCACCGGTGGGGTCGACGCTCACGTAGGCGCCGGCCGCGACCTGGCGGATGCCGGAGAAGAAGGTGAGGTCGTTGTGGTCGTAGAGGCCGAAACGGAGGTACTCGTACAGCTGCTGCTCGTCGACCCTGCGGGGGAAGGTCGGGTCCTCGAGGATGGCCTTGATCTCCGAGGCGAAGACCACCCGCTCGTCGTGCGCCGCGTAGAAAAGCGGCTTGATGCCGAAGTGATCGCGGCAGAGGACGAGCTCGGGCTGTACGCCGCGGCGGTCCAGGAGGGCGATCGCCCACATGCCGTTGAACCGCTGGAAGGCGGCCGGGCCCCACTGCGCGTACGCCTGCAGGGCGACCTCGGTGTCGCTCCTGGTGGTGAAGCGCCGCCCCTCCGCCTCCAGCTCGCTGCGCAGCTCGCGGTAGTTGTAGATCTCGCCGTTGAAGACGATGTGAAGGCGGTCGCCGTCCGTCGACATCGGCTGGGCGCCGGTGTCGAGGTCGATGATGGCCAGCCGGCGGAAGCCGAGCGAGGCACCGTCGGTCTCGAAGAAGCCGTCGTCGTCGGGACCGCGATGCCGGATCGACGCGGCCATGGCCCGGAGCAGGGCGGGGTCGGGGCGGCCGGTGAAGCCGCAGATGCCGCACATGGGGCTACGCCTGCCCGGCGGGCTCGCCGCCGAGCTCGCCCGCGGTGCGCCCCACCACCGGGGCCCGGCCGATGAGCCGGCCCCTCTGCGGTGCGGGGCCATCGGGCCTCGCCACCGGCGTCCGGCACTCCCAGAGCAGCAGCTCGCCCTCCAGACCGCGGCGCCGGCCCACCTGCAGGAACCCGCTCTTCTCCAGCACCCGCGCCGAGGCGGGGTTGCTCTCCAGGCATTCGGCGGTCACGCGGCGCACCTCGGACCGGGTCAGAGCCCAGGCGACGATGGCCTCCACCGCCTCGGTGGCGTAGCCGCGCCCCCAGAGGGAGCGGTTGACCGCGTAGCCGATCTCGGCGGTACCGGTCGCGTCCGGGGGCGACTTGAAGCCCATGCTCCCCACCGCCAGGCGGTCCTCACGGCGCACCACCACCCCGTCGCACCACGGCCCCGGATCGGCGGACCGCTCGCGGCGGGCGAGCCAGATGGGGAACACCTGGAGGGCGTCCTCCCCCGGCCACTCCTCGGGGAAGTGGACGGTGAGGCGGCCCTCCGGGCCGGCGCTCTCGCACGGGCCGACCGCGATCTCAGCCAGGAAGTCCGAGACGGTGAGCCGCCTGCGCATCACCGAGGTCGGGGTCGAGATGAAGAGGAGCCGGGGCGTCTCCACGGTCAGCACGGGCGCAACTCTACCCGGCAGGGCGCGTGGCGCACAGCCTCCGGCCCTCCGCCGAGCCCGGGAGCGACGGTCCGGCCGGCGAGCGCCGGCTGAGCCGCCCGCGACCAGCTCGGACTCAGAAGTCCATGTCGTCGTCGCCGCCGCCGAAGCCACCACCGCCGAACCCGCCGCCACCGCCACCACCGTGGGAGTGGCCGGACCCCTCCTCGTCCTCGTCCTCGGGCTCGGGGGCGTCGGCGATGAGAGCCTCGGTGGTCATGATCATGGTGGCGATCGAGGTGGCCGACGTGAGGGCCGTGATCACCACCTTGGTGGGGTCGATGATCCCGCGCTCGACGAGGTTGCCGTACTCCTCGGTGACCACGTCGAAGCCGTCGTCCCCGGTCAGCTCGGCGACCCTGTTGACCACGACCGCGCCCTCCAGCCCGGCGTTGGCCGCGATCTGCTTGAGCGGTGCGGAGAGCGCCTGGCGCACGACGCGCGCCCCGGCGAGGGCGTCTCCGTCCAGCTTGAGCGCGTCGATGGCGTCGCGGGCCCGGATCAGGGCGACGCCTCCACCGGCGACGCAGCCCTCCTCGAGGGCGGCGCGGGTGGCGTGGAGAGCGTCCTCGACACGTGCCTTGCGCTCCTTCATCTCCACCTCGGTGGCGGCCCCCACCTTGATCTGGGCGACCCCTCCGACCAGCCGGGCCAGCCGCTCCTGCAGCTTCTCCCGGTCCCAATCGGAGTCGGTCTCCTCGATCTGCTGGCGGATCTCCTCGCAGCGCGCGTCGATGGCCTTGCGATCGCCACCGCCGCCCACCACCGTGGTGTCGTCCTTGGTGACGGTCACCCGGTCGGCCGTGCCGAGATGGCGGGCGGTGATCCCGTCCAGGCGGATGCCGACCTCCTCGCTGACCACGGTGGCCCCGGTGAGGGCCGCCAGGTCCTGGAGCATCGCCTTGCGGCGGTCGCCGAAGCCGGGGGCCTTGATGGCCACCGCGGTGAGGGTGCCGCGCATGCGGTTGACCACCAGGGTGGCCAGCGCCTCCGCGGTGACGTCCTCGGCCACGATGAGCAGGGGCTGCTTGCCCCCGGCCACCAGCTCGAGCACCGGGAGCAGGTCCCGGACGGCGCTGATCTTGGCGTCGGTGATGAGCATGGCCGGGTGGTCCAGCTCGGCGACCATCTCCTTCTGGTCGGTGACCAGGTACGCGGAGACGTAGCCGCGGTCGAGCTGCATCCCCTCGACCACCTCCACGGTGGTCTCGATGCCGTCCGCCGACTCGACGGTGACGACACCCTCCTTGCCCACCTTGGCGAACGCGTCGGCGAGCATCTCGCCGATCTCCGCGTCGTCGGCGCTGATGGTGGCGATGCGGCGGATGTCCTCGTTGGTGTCGACGGGATGGGAACGCTCACGCACCGCCACGGCGGCGGCCGCGGCGGCGGCCAGCATCCCCTGACGCAGCTCGACGGGGAAGGCACCGGCGCCGAGCAGGCGCAGCCCCTCGTCGATCATCGCCCGGCTCAGCACGGTGGCGGTGGTGGTGCCGTCCCCGGCGATGTCGTTGGTCTTGACCGCGACCTCGCGGAGGAGCTGAGCCCCCATGTTCTCGAAGTGGTCCTTGAAGTCGAGGTCACGGGCGATCGTGACCCCGTCCGTGGTGACGAGCGGCGCTCCGTACTTCTTGTCCAGGACCACCGAACGCCCGCGCGGGCCGAGGGTCACCGCGACGGCATCGGCCACCGCGTCCACCCCGTGGCGGAGCAGCTGCCTCGCCTCGGTGTCGAATCGAAGTTGCTTAGCAGGCATGCTCTCTCAGCTCCTTTGACGGCTGACGGCGGGGCGACCGTGGACGGGCGGTGCCGCCATCACACCGGGCGATAGGACGACCGCCGGGCTCAGGCCTTGACCTGGACGACGGCGAGGATGTCCTTCTCGGACAGGATGAGGTAGTCGACTTCGTCGATCTTGACCTCGCTGCCGGCGTACTTCGCGTACATCACCCGGTCTCCGACCGCAACGTCGAGCTTGATCCGCTCTCCGGTGCGCTCGTTGTACTTGCCGCTGCCGACCGCCTCGATGATCCCCTCCTGGGGCTTCTCTTTGGCGGTGTCGGGGAGGACGATCCCACTCTTGGTCACTTCCTCACGCTCGACGGGTTTGATGACGACGCGATCAGCCAGGGGGCGAAGCTTCAAGGCCACGGTGCGACCTCCACGTTTAGCACTCGGGACGGGTGACTGCTAACACTCTAGCGAATCGAGTGCCAGGACCGCAACTGGTGGGCACCGGCGGGGGCATCGTGAGCAGGCCGTGGACGACCCCTGCGCCGGCCGCGGACGGCGCGCACCCAGCCCGCGGACGAACCGGGGCTCAGCCGGGCCCGGCCTTCGGCTCCGCGGCGGGCGGATCGGGGTTGGCGTCGCCAGCCGGCGGCCGCGGCCAGCAGTGGACCGGTCCCACGACCTTGATGGTGACCTGGGCACCGGGCTCGAGCCGCATGCCGCCCACCACCCTGGCGATCATCGGAGCGGCGGCGGCATCCTCCGTGACCAGGCGGACGAGGGCGTCGTGGCCGTGGAAGCCGGTCTCGACCACCCGTGCCGCCACCCCGGGGCCTCCCCCCGGGGACGGCGCGACCCGGAGCTGCTCCGGTCGGACCAGGACGGTGATCTGCTGGCGGGCGGGCCGGTGCCCGTCGCGGAGCTCGAGCCACCCGAGAGGCGTCTCGGCGGTCGAGCCGTACGAGATGCCCTCGATCAGGTTGGCCTCGCCCACGAAGCGGGCCAGATCGGGGTCGACGGGGGATTCGTAGAGGTCGCGAGGCGACGCCACCTGGGCGACGACGCCGTCCCGGATCACGGCCACCAGGTCGGCGATGGAGAGGGCCTCGTCCTGGTCGTGGGTGACCAGGATGGCGGTGGCGCCGGAGCGCTGGAGCGCGGCCCGGACGTCGGCCCGGACCGTCGCCCGCAGGCCGGCGTCCAGGGAGGCGAAGGGCTCGTCGAGGAGGACGATGCGCGGCCGGACGGCCAGGGCTCGGGCCAGCGCAACCCGCTGTTGCTGACCCCCGGAGAGCTGATGAGGGTAGCGGCTCCCCAGGCCGGAGAGCCCGACACGCTCGAGCAGCTGGGCGATCTCCGCCTCCCGCCCCTCCCGCGCCCGCAGCCCAAAGCCGACGTTGCCCTCCACCGTGAGGTGCGGGAAGAGGCTCCCCTCCTGGGGGACGTAGCCGATGCGGCGGCGCTCGGCGCGGAGGTGATGATGGTCATCGTCGAGGATGACGCCGCCGACCGCCACCACCCCCCGGTCGGGCCGATCGAAGCCGGCGAGGATGCGCAGCAGGGTCGTCTTGCCACTGCCGGAGGCCCCGAGCACCGCCGCGAAGGCGCCGCCCGGAATGGTGAGATCGACGCCGCAGAGGACGGGGTGGTCTCCGAAGGCCTTGTGAAGGTCGGAGGTCGTCAGGCCCTCGGTGGCGATGGGGGCGTCGAGGGATGCGGGCCCGGCGGCGGGCAGGCTGCCGGTGGACCCTCCGGCGGACGGGGCGCGGTCGGCGGCCAAGGGAGCGCCGGATTCGGGCGTCACGAGGCGCTGCCGGCCCGGCTGGGCAGGCGGTCGAAGTGGCGGGCGAGCACGTAGCTGGGCACGGCGGCGATGGCGATGATCACCAGCGCGAAGGGCGCGGCCTGGCCGTAGGAGAGGTTCTGCTGGTACTCCCAGAACTGGGTCGCGAGGGTCTGGACGCCCGTCGGCACCAGGACGAGGGTGGCGGTGAGCTCGGTGGCGCAGGCGAGGAAGACGAGGCAGAAGGCAGCGGCGAGCCCGGGGCCGATGAGGGGAAGGGTCACCCGCAGGAAGACCTCGTCGGGACGCCGGCCGAGGGAACGTGCCGCCTCTTCGAGAGCCACCGGGGCATGGGCCACCGAAGCGCGGACCCCGACCAGGGCGAGCGGGAAGAAGAGGATCGCGTAGGCGGCGATCAGCAGCGGGGCGCTCTGGTATCCGAACCCTCCCGCATAGCGCTCGGCGAAGTAGCTGATGGCGAGGGCGATGACGATGCCCGGCATGGCCAGCACAAGGTACGTGCTCCGCTCCAGCAACCGCCCGCCTCGCCCGGAGTGACGGACGGCGAGCAGGGCCACGGGCAGGGCCAGCAGGGTGGCGAGCGCCGCGGCCACACCGCTGTAGAGGGCGGTGTGCCAGCCCGCGTCGAGGACGGACACCCCGGTCAGGAAGGGGACTCCGCCGGCGAACATCCAGTAGACGCTGGTACCGACCGGCGCGCCGAGGGCGAGGGCGACCAGGAGAGCGAGCGCGACAAGGACGGGGAGCGTGGCCCGGCCCAGCCGGTGCCGGCGGATCGCCCGTTGGGCCTGCGCTCCGGTGCGCTCCGCCCGACCCTTGCCCCGGGCGACGGGCTCAGCGCCGAGGACCACGCCGCCCAGGACGACCAGCACCAGCGAGAGGGCGCAGGCGGTGGGCACGTTGAAGGAGACCTGGAACTCGGTGAAGATCTCGGTGGTGAAGGTCTGGTAGCCGAGGATCTCGAAGGCGCCGTACTCGGCCAGGATCACGAGCGCGACCAGGACGCAGCCGCCGAGGATGGCGCCGCGCGCCTGCCCGACGGTCACGCGCAGGAAGGTGCGGACCCGGCTCAGCCCGAGGCTGCGGGCCGCGTCCTCCAGGCCCGGGTCCGCGCCGCGCAGGCTGGCAGCGACGGGAAGGTAGACGAGGGGATAGACGGCCAGGGTCATGACCAGCACCGCCCCCTGGAACCCCTGCACCCAGGTCGAGATCGACGCCCACCCGAAGCTGACCACGAAGTCGGGGATGGCGAAGGGGATCACCAGCAGCACCGCCCAGATGCGGCGGCCGGGGAGGTCGGTGCACTCCACCAGCCAGGCCGTCAGGGTGCCGATCACGGCGCAGAGCGCGGTGACCACCACCGTGAGCCGAACCGTGTTCCAGAGCAGGGTGGCGGTCAGCGGGCGCCAGATGAGGTGGGCGATGGTGCCGGCCCCGGAACCGCTCGCCTCGATGAGGAGAAAGAGGAGCGGGGCGAGCAGCACCACGGCGACCGCGCCGCTCGCCCCGAGCAGGAAGAGCGGGGGCAGACGCCGGCGTGCCGGAACCCCGGGATCGGCGACCGCCGGAGGCTCGGCGGCGACCCCGGTCGCGATCACGGGAGGCTCGGTCGGGGACCGGAGCACTCCGCCCGCGACCGGACCGGCAGGCTCACAGCAGGCCGGCCTGCTGCATCAGCGAGACCGCGGCCGACCCGTCGCCCAGCTCGGGGATGGTGATGGAGTTCGGCTGGAGCTCCCCCAGGGGGGTCTCCGGCTGCGCGGTCGAGACCCCCGAGGCGATCGGGTACTCGAAGCTGTCCGAGTGGGCGATGATCTCCTCGCCCTGCTTCGAGACGAGGAAGGCGAGGAACTTCTGGGCGTCCGCCTGGTGGGTGCTCGATCTCAGCACGGCGGCGCCGGAGACATCCAGGACGTACCCGGGATCCTGCGGGGCGAAGTAGGCGATCTTCGAGTGCACGTTGGATGCGCCGAGCTCGGCTCCCATCCTGTACCAGTAGTACTGGTTGACGACCCCGAAGGCGACCACTCCCCGGTTGACCTCGTCGGCGATGGTCTCGTCGTCCGGATAGATGTGGCTGCCGGCGTTGGCCTTGAGCCCCTCGAGCCAGGTGAGCGCCGCCGCCGACCCGTAGGTGCGCGCCACCGAGGTGACGATCGGCTGGAAGTCCGTCTCTCCCGGGGCGAGGGCCAGATCTCCCTGGTAGCGGGGATCGGCGAGTTGGAGGATTGAGGTGGGCAGCTGACTCTCCGCGATCAGCGACGGGTTGTAGATGAGGACGCTGACCCTAGCCGAGACGCCCACCCAGTCGCCCTGCGCCGAGTCGTAGCGGCTCGGGGTGGCGCCCAGGGTCGACGGGTCGACGGAGGCGAGCAGGCCCCTTCCCTGGAGGTACTCGAGCGCAGGCGAGTTCTCGGTGTAGATGACGTCCGCGGGCGAGCGCGATCCCTCGGAGACGATCTCGTCGGCCAGGGTGTCCTCGTCGTCGCTGCGGACGTTGACGGTGATCCCGGTGGCCTTCTCGAAGGCGCTGACCAGCGACTCGGTGGTCTGCGCGTGCTGGCCGTTGTAGAGGGTGATCGACTGCCCCGATCCTGACGACGCGGAGCAGCCGGCCAGCAGCCACCCCGCCGCCATTGCCACCGCGAGGGCGCTCCACCCGGCACGGAGCGCCCGAGGCTGTGCGGCTGTCATACGGAGGGCTCGTCTCCCACGGGGCCGGTGTCGAACAGCGCCGCCCGCCGGGGCCCGTCCTCCCCGGTCGAGGGCGCCAGTTAGCTTAGGCTAAGCTAACTGAGAGGTGCAACCCAGGCCGTGCTGCCGAAGGAGCACTCAGGCCGCGCTAGCCGGCAGGCGCAACCCAGACCGCCCGCGCCGCGCCGCGGTCCAATTCGACCGCCGTTCCCTCCACCTCCACGCCGAGAGACGCCCCGAGGCTGCGGACGGTCACGCTCCGGCCAGGCGTGACATCCAGCTCGTGGAGCAGGCGGAGCAGCTGGGGAGCCTCGTGCTCGGCGATCTCGGAGATCCTCACCACCTTCGCCGCCTCCCCGGGCGGCAGCAGGTCGAGGCGGACCAGGCCGGCGGGGATGGTGCCCCGACCGGGGACCGGGTTGCCGTGGGGGCAGGAGCGGGGGTGCTCGAGGTGCTGGTCGAGACGGTCCACCACCTCGTCCGAAACTCCGTGCACGAGCAGCGACGCCTCACGGTCCCCGGCGGCCCAATCCAGACCGAGGACATCGACCAGCCAGCGCTCGAGGATGCGGTGGCGCCGCACCAGGTCGGAGGCCGCCACCTCGCCCGCGGCGGTGAGGCTGATGCTCCGGTCCTCGGCCACCTCGACCCAGCCGTCGCGGGCCAGCCGCTGGAGGGTGACTGTCACCGTCGGCCGGCTCACCGCGAGCCAGTCGGCGAGGCCGCCGGGCCGGACCACGTCGCCCTCGTGCGCGATGTAGTAGATCGCCTCCAGGTAGCGTCCGGCGGTCTCGCTGAGGCGCCCGGCCTCGGGAGCGGGGATCTCTGCCATCGCTGAACCGATGGTGACATCCCGGGTGCGGATCAGGCGAACTCGGCCAGGGAGGGGTCGACGTCGAAGCCGTCGGTGTCGGGCCCATGCACGGCCAGCCGGTGCCAGCCGGCGGCGCCGATCATGGCGGCGTTGTCGGTGCAGAGGCGGAGCGGCGGGACCGAGACGTGGAGCCCGGCGAAGCGGCGAGCCACCCGCTCGGCCAGCGCCCGGTTGGCGGCGACCCCGCCCACCACCGCGACGGAGGTCGCCCCGGTCTCCTCCACCGCCGCCTCCAGCCCGTCCACCAGCTGGGTGACGGCGGCCTCCTGGAAGGCGGCCGCCAGCGAGTCGCGGACCTCGGCACGGCGCGGGATGCCGTGCTCGTCCACCTCCTCCGCGGGCAGGTCGCGGATGGCGTAGCGCACCGCCGTCTTCAGCCCGCTGAAGGAGAAGGCGCCCTCCAGCCGGGTGCGCGGGAGAGGGAAGGCGCGGGGGTCCCCGGCGAGGGCGGCCCGCTCCACCACCGGTCCCCCCGGGTAGGGGAGCCCGAGCATCCGGGCGACCTTGTCGAAGGCCTCGCCGACGGCGTCGTCGCGGGTGCTCGCCAGGCGGCGTGCCTCGCCGTGCCGGGAGAGCTCGATGGTGTCGGTGTGGCCGCCGCTCACCACCAGCGCGACGAAGGGCGGCTCCAGCTCCGCGTCCGCCAGCCAGGCCGAATAGACGTGGCCGGCAAGGTGGGAAACCCCGGTGATGGGGAGGCCGCGGGCCCGGGCCGCGGCCTGCGCGTAGGCGGCACCCACCACCAGGCAGCCGGCCAGGCCCGGGCCGCGGGTGACGGCGATCGCGTCGACGGACTCCCAGCCGCCCTCGACCCCGGCGAGCGCGGCGTCGACCACGGGCGCGAGCATCTCCAGGTGGGCGCGCGCCGCCAGCTCGGGGACGACGCCGCCGTGGGGAGCGTGCAGCGCGATCTGCGACGACACGTGGCTGGAGAGGATCTCCCGACCGTCGCGCACCACCGCGGCCGCCGTCTCGTCGCACGAGGTCTCGATGGCCAGGAGGTTCACGCGTACGAGCCCCCCATCACGCCGGTGCGGCCCAAGCTCACCGGCGCGGGTATTCGGAGGGGGGCGGCGGCCCCATGCCCACGATGTCGATGCCCTGGAGGATGTCGACGAACCGGCGCTTGAATGACGGCGCGTGGAGCGAGTCACTCCACATCACGACCGCGTCCTCGCCGTTGTCGGTGTAGTAGCCGCGCCGGCGCCCGATCGCCTTGAAGCCGAAGCGCTCATAGAGCCGGATGGCGTGCCCGTTGGTCACCCTCACCTCCAGGGTGATCCAGCGCGCGCCGAGCTCGTAGCTGCGCTGGACCAGCGCCGCGAACATCCCGGTGCCGAGCCCCTGGTGCTGGCTCTGGGCGCGCACCCCGATGGTGGTGATGTGGGCCTCGTCGGTGACCTTCCAGAGGCCGCCGTAGCCGATGATGTCGCCCGGGCCCCCGTCGCGGAGCACGAAGTAGTGGGCCTGGCGGTTCTGCGCAAGCTCGGACGCGTACGCATTCCGGGGCCACGGCGAGAGGAAGATCTCACGCTCTATCGCCTGGACTGCGGGGATGTCACCACTGCGCATCCGCTCGATGAGGAGGTGCGGCGCGACCTTCATCGCCGTCGATGATACGCGAGGGTCGCGAGCAACACTTGCGCCAACCCCCTGTGCCAGGCCGGCAGCTGCCCCGGGCCGTCAGTCGAGATAGGTGGCGGCCAGTCCGGCAGGCCCGAGCGGCGGCCGAGCCAGGGCCGCGGGGATCGCCGCAGCAAGGGCCCGCACCGCGTCGCCCGGCCGGATGCCGGGGAGGTCGAGAGCGTCGAGGGTGACCGGCGGGGGCTCCCCGACGGCCACCGACGAGAGGCTGACGCGGCGCGCCTCTCCGCGCATCTCCAGGATGCCTTCACGCCGGAGGAATCGGCCGGCATAGGCCCCGCCCCGGCCCGCATCGACGAGGGCGAACGTCTCGGTCTCGCCGTCGGGTGCCGACCTCGCCACCACCTCGAGGCTGCTCACCCCGTGGAGGGGGAGGCCGAGAGCGTGGGCCACGCCCAGACCGACCGCGATCCCCGCCCGCAGGCCGGTGTAGGAGCCGGGGCCGGTGACCACCACCACGGCCTCCAGACCGGAGACACCAAGCTCGACCAGGGAGCGGTCCAGCCACGGCAGGGCGGCACCGCCGCCGCCGGTCCGGGCGGCCACCAGCTCGCCGCCGCGGGCGGCGCGCAGCACCACCAGGCGGTGCCGGGAGGCGGTGTCGATGGCGAGGACGCTCATCGCGGCGACCGCACCGCGGGGGTCACGATGGCAGGGCGCACGAGGCGACCCCTGACGAGAGAGCGCGCGACGGGGATCACGTGCCGGCCACCGCGGCGCGCCAGGCGGCCACCAGCCGAGGGGGGGCGTCGTCGGGATCTCGCACCTCGATGTGGCGCAGCTGGTCACCGGCGATGTCGAGGAGCAGGCGCAGCGGCCGCCACGGCTCGAGGTCGGCGTAGCCGGCCCACTCCACCGCCGCCGGGGCGCTCTCGAGGAGGCCGTCCAGGTCCAGAAGGCCGATGCCGGCGCCCGGCCCGAGCCGGTAGAGATCGAGGTGGTGGAGCCGGGGGGGTGCCCCGTAAACGTGGTGGAGCACAAAGGTGGGGCTCTTCACCACGCGGGGATCCACCCCCAGGCCGGAGGCGAGCCCGCGGACAAAGGCCGTCTTGCCGGCTCCGAGCGGCCCGTCTAGGGCGATGAGGTCGCCGGGGCGCAGACCGGCCGCCAGGCGTGCGGCCACCGCCTCGGTGCCGGATACCCCATCGGTGGTGAGCGCGAGAGCGGCGCCGTTCATGGCTGCCGGAAGTGCCGGGAGGCGACCGGCGGCAGCGGGACCTCCTGCCCGTCCCGGCGGTCGAGGAGGCGGAGACCGGAGCCGGGGGTGAGCCGGCCGACGACGTGCAGCGGCGCGAGGCCGCCGGGCCAGCGGGCGAGCAGCCCGTCCAGGCGCTCGGCGGCGACGGCCGCCACCAGCTCGAAGTCCTCTCCCCCGCCGAGGGCCGCGTCCACCCACGCCTCACCGAGGAGGGTGCGGATGCCCGGTTCGGCGGGGACGCTCTCCAGCCAGATCTCCGCGGCGCAGCCCGATGCGTCGGTGATCCGACCGACGTCGACGATGAGCCCGTCGCTCAGGTCGCCGGCGCAGGCGACGCCGAGTCGGACCAGGGCCTGCCCCTCCCCCAGCCGGGCTCGCGGCCGGAGCTGGCGCCCCAGCCAGCGCTCCTCCGCCTCGGCTGCGGCATCGTCCTCTGCCGGCGGGTGGGCGCGCCCCTGCGGACCTTGACCGTACCCCTCCGCGCCGCGGCGGTGCCTCCCCGGCGCGGGGACGGGCTCTCGGCGGCCATCCAGGAGCAGGCGCAGACCGGCGGCCGCACCCCCCAGGCACCCGGTGACCACGAGCAGGTCGCCGGGCCGGCCGCGGTCGCGGCGGAGAGCCCGTCCGAGGTCCACCGTCCCGACCACCACGACATCGATCACGAGCGGCCCGGCGATGGCGCTGACGTCTCCCCCGGCCACCCGGCACCCCGCCTCGGAGGCGGCGGCACCGATGCCCTCCTGGATGGCGAGCAGGTCGTCGACCCGGCTGGTACCCGGGGCGCAGAGCGTCACCAGGCAGAGAGCGGGCCGGGCCCCCATCGCCGCCAGGTCGGAGAGGGCGACCGCCAGGGCGCGCCTGCCCACCGCCTCGGGGTCAATCCAGCTGCGCAGGAAGTCCTCGCCCTCGACGATGGCGTCCTGGCTGATGACGATCCCCGCCCCGCCGGGAGGGCGCCACACCGCGGCGTCGTCACCGCTCGGCACCACCAGCCGGTCATCGTCACCGTGCCGCCGCGCGACCGCGGTGAGCCGCCGGAGCAGCTCCGCCTCGCCGATCTCCTGAAGGGTGGGGCCCCCGGTGTCGAAGCCGTGCCCGGGCGGCGGGGATGCGTCATCCATCCGCCCGACTCTAGCCAGCCCGCCCTGCCAGGCCCCGCGCGACAGGGCGACCGCCCCGCGGCGATCCGGAGAATGGCGGCGGTCGCATTCGGGGACCCGTCGCGCGCCCCGCGCGGAACTGTCACACGCCGTGCCCGCACGCCCTGCCTGGAGATCGTCCTGGCGCACATCCGGAGAGTGGCATCCCGCCCCCACCACATGAGCGGCGTGCCCCTCGAGGGGTACCGGAAGTCGCGAAAACTCACATTTCATGATAACGGCACTGTCATGTAGGGTTGACCTCGACCGCCCCCGCCCCGTAGAGTCCCGCCAGCTTGGTCCTCGCGGTCCGGCTCCGGAAGAGGTCGCGAGCCCGGGGACGCGAGCCTGGGGAGATGACAGGGGAGATCATATTGCGGGCGATCCGGAGGGTGGTCCCTGCCATCATGGCGGTCCTGGTGGTTGGCCTCGGCCTACCCGCCGGCATCACCCCCGTCCGCGCCGACACCCCCGCCCAGCTCGAGGCCGAGCGCGCGCAGCTCCTCCAGGAGCTCGCCTCCATCAGCTCTGAGCAGAGCGCCGCCACCGGGGCCCTCAACAATGCCGAGGACGCCTTCAACCAGGCCACGGCCGCGCTGAACTCGGAGCAGGCCCAGCTCGCCACCCTCAACTCCGAGCTCGCCACCCTGCAGGGGCAGATCACCGCCGACCAGGCGCAGGAGGCCGCGGCGCGCGACGCCCTGTCGACGCTCACCCGGGCCACCTACGAGAGCGTCTCGGGCGACACGGTGATGACCGCGGTGCTCAACGCCAAGGACTTCACCGCAGCGATGGACAGCCTCTCCGGGGCATCCACCGTCACCACCCAGATCCAGGGGCTGGAGACCACCCTCGGCCACGACCAGGCCGATCTGATCACCAAACAGGGCGAGGTCCAGAGCGACTTTGCGCAGGCGTCAGCGCTCGAGGGCCAGCTGTCGACCCAATCCAACCAGCTGCTGACCATCGTCTATCAGCGTGACCAGGTCCTCGATCAGTTCACCGGACCGGCGGAGCAGCTCGCCGAGCAGATCGACGAGATCGACAACGAGCTGGGCGGGACGGCGGCCGTGCCGAGCAGCACCAGCTGCTCCGACAGCTTCGCCTACGGCGATTGCACCTGGTACGTGGCCACGCGGCGCTGCATCCCGTGGGGCGGCAACGCCAATGCCTGGTACTACAACGCCGCCAAGATGGGGTACGACGAGGGCTCGGTCCCGGAGGTTGGGGCCGTCGCCGTCTTTAACCAGGGCGAGGGTGGGGCTGACGCCTGGTACGGGCACGTCGCCTACGTCGAGGTGGTGGGGCCGGACCTCGGGGTGGGCAGCGTCGCCGTCGTGCCCGCCGGCGACTTCGAGATCTCGGAGATGAACTGGGGTGGCTGGGATCAGGTCGACTACCGGGTGCTCCCCGACAACGCGACCTACTTCCAGGGCTTCATCTACGGGCCGGGCTGACCCTCACCGCCATCGACCGGGAGCCGCGGCACCCTGGCTGACACGGCACAGAGCACCTCGTAGCTGATGGTGCCGGCCGCGGAGGCGACGTCGTCGGCACCGAGCCAGCCGCCCCCCTGGCGGCCGAAGAGCACCGCCTCGTCGCCCGCCCTCACCCCCTCGACGAGCGAGACGTCGGCGGTCAGCTGATCCATGCTGACGCGCCCGATGATCGGGCAGCGGTGGCCGCCCACCAGCACCGAGCCGCGGTTCGACTGGGCCCGCTGGACGCCGTCGGCGTAGCCGGCCGCGATGGCGGCCACGCGGGTTTCCCGCTCCGCGATCCAGGTGCGCCCGTAGCCGACGCTCTGCCCGCCCCGCAACGTCTTGACCTGGATCACCCGGGCGTGGAAGGACATCGCCGGGCGGAGCCGGGCCGCCCCCTCGGCTCCCGCCGGCGCGTAGCCATAGATGGCGATGCCGCAGCGGACCAGGTCGTGGCGGGTCGCGGGGAGCCCGAGGGCGGCCGCGCTGTTGGCGGCATGGAGGAGCAGGCCCGGCCAGCGCCGGCGCAGCGCGGCGGCCGCCTCGAGGAACACCGCGTCCTGATCGAGGGTGTACTCGGGGTCGTCCTCGGCGTCGGCGAAGTGGGTGAATGCCGCCACCGGCTCGACCCTTGCACCGGCCCGATCGATCGCGACCATCAGCTCCGGAAGCCGGGCGGGGAGGGCGCCGAGCCGGCCCATGCCGCTGTCGACCTTGAGGTGGAGGCGGGCCGGCTTGGCGGCGACGACCGCCGCGGCGGCGGCGACCTGGTCCGGGTCCCAGACCGCGAGGTCGACACCGGCCGCGACCAGCGCGGCGAGATGCGCGGGAGAGGCCGCGCCGACGATGAGGAGGGGGCAGGCGAAGCCCTCGGCGCGGAGGCGGAGGGCCTCCTCCGCGGAGGAGACACCGAGCCAGGAGGCGCCGCCGTCCAGGGCGGCGGCCGCAGCGAGGGTGCCTCCGTGACCGTAACCGCCGGCCTTGACCATGGCCATGACCGCGACGCCCCCCCCCACCACCTCGCGGATCACCCCGAGGTTGTGCCGGATGGCGGCGACGTCGACCTCCGCCCATCGGGTGTGCTGCTCCCGACCGGCGGCAAACGCGCTCATCCGCGCCCGCGACGCTCCAGGGCGCGCCGGAGCCGCTCCTGAGCGGTGGGAAGCATCTCGACGACGTCACCGGCCAGGGCGCCAGCCCTCCCCCGCTCCGCCTCGACCAGGCAGCCGGCCTCCGCGTGGATGGTGACCGCCGCCACAGCGGCGTCGAAGCCGTCCAGGCCGGCGGCGAGCATGGCCCCGCAGACACCGCTCAGGACGTCGCCGGTCCCGCCGGTGGCAAGGGCCACGGTCTGGTGCCGGTCGACGTGGAGGCGACCGTCCGGGGCGGCGACCACCGTCTCCGCCCCCTTGAGGACCAGGGTCACGCCGTGCTCGGCGGCAAACCTGGCGGCCAGCCCGACCCGGTCGGCCTGGACCTCGGCGGTGCTCAGGGCGGCCAGGCGTGCCATCTCGGCCGGGTGCGGGGTCAGCACCAGCGGCGCCGCGCAGCTCCGCCAGTCGAACCCAGCGGCGGCGGCGATGTTGAGCCCGTCGGCGTCGACCACCGAGGGGACGGTGAGCGTTCCCAGCAGGTCCAGGAGGGCCGCCTCGGTGGCCGGGGCGCGCCCGAGGCCGGGACCGATCACCGCGGCGCCGGCCACCGGGAGGTGGACCTGGCGAAGCGCCGCCACCCCGGCGGCGTCGAGCCCGGAGGCGCCGGGCTCCCCGAGGGGATGCGCCATCAGCTCCAGGCAGAGGGCCGCGACCACGGGGTAGACGCCGGCCGGGACGCAGACGCGGACCAGGCCGGCCCCGGCCCGGGCGGCCCCCCGTCCGGCCAGCACGGCGGCGCCGACCGTGCCCACCGCGCCGGCGATCACGACCACGGTGCCGAAGGTCCCCTTGTGGGCGCTGACGGGACGGGCGGGCAGCCGCAGTCCCTCGGGCGGGGGCAGCGCCGGCGGACCGCCGGGGCCGTCCAACGGCGCCGCCACCACCGCGATCGCCATCCCGGCGTCGTGGGTCATGCTGATCGCGATCCCGGTGGACTCGCCGTGCACCCAGACCTCGGGGGCGCCCCCCCGCCGGTTGACCACCTCGATGGCGTGGTAGGGGGGGATGCGCAAGCCGGCTCCGCCGTACCACTTCATCACCGCCTCCTTGGCCGCCCACCGGCTGGCGAAACGCTCCGGTCTTGACCCGGCACGGCGGCGCTCCGCCTCAGTGAAGATCCTCTCCGCGAAACGGGGATGGCGCCGCATCGCGGCCGCTATGCGGTCGATCGAGGTGACGTCCACGCCGACGACCAGCCGGTGCATCTACTCGACCGTCACCGACTTGGCCAGGTTGCGAGGCTGATCCACGTCACAGCCGCGCTCGACGGCCACGTGATAGGCGAACAGCTGCAGCGGCACAACGTTGATGAGGGGCGAGATGAGCTCGCTGGACTCCGGCACGCGCACCATGTCACGGGCCAGCTCAGCATCCACCGTGGTGTCGCCCTCGGTCACCACGGCTATCACCGGAGCGTCCCGGGCGCACACCTCGGCGATGCTGCTGAGCGTCTTGGTGAGGGTGGCGGAGCGGGTGGCCACCGCCACCACCGGCACCTCGGAGTCGAGGAGGGCGATCGGCCCGTGCTTGAGCTCACCGGCGGCGTAGCCCTCGGCGTGGATGTAGGAGACCTCCTTGAGCTTCAGCGCTCCCTCGAGGGCGGTGGCGATGTTGATCCCGCGAGCGATGTAGATGGCGTTGCGGACGTGGGCGTAGCGCTGGGCCATCTCGGCGAGCTGCGGCTCCAGCTCCAGGCAGGTGCGGATCCGCTGGGGCACCTCGCGGAGCTCGGCGACGATCTCGCGATGCCGCTCCGCCGAGAGCGCTCCGCGCGCCCTGGCGATGGCGAGCGCGATGAGCAGGCCGCAGACCATCTGGGCGATCAGCGTCTTGGTGGCGAGCACGCAGATCTCCGGCCCGGACTGCATGAAGAGCACGGCGTCGGCCTCCTGCGAGAGGGCGCTGCCGACGACGTTGGTCACGGCCACCACCCGAGCGCCGCGGCGCTTGGCCTCACGGACCGCCGCCAGGGTGTCGGCCGTCTCGCCGGATTGGGAGATGGCGATGACCAGGCTGCGCTCGTCGATGATGGGGTCGCCGTAGCGGAACTCGCTGGCGTTTTCCACGCCGGCGCGCAGCCGCGCCAGCTGCTGGATGGCGGTGGCCGTGTAGAGCCCGGCGATCCAGGCGGAGCCCATGCCGATGACGCGGACCTCGTCCAGATCCGGGATCGACACCGCGTCGAGCAGGCCCACCAGGCTGACCTCTCCTTGGGCGTCGACCCGGCCGCGGAGGGCGTTCTCGACCGCCTCGGGCTGCTCGCTCATCTCCTTGAGCATGAAGTGCGGGTAACCACCCTTCTGGGCCTGCTCGACGTTCCAGTCGACGTCGATGGTCCGCGGGGTGACCGGGGTGCCGTCGAGCGAGGTGATCACCAGTCCCTCGCGCGTGCCGGCGACCACCTCGTCCTCCCCGATCAGGGTGACCCTGCGGATGTAGGGGATCAGCGCAGTGATGTCGCTGCTCAGGAAGGCCTCACCGTCGCCGAAAGCCGCCACCAGCGGGGCGTTGCGGCGAGCGCCGACGATGGTGTCAGGCTGGTCGGCGGAGATCACCACCAGCGCGTAGCTGCCCTCGACACGGCGGAGCGCAGCCCGGGTCGCCTCGGCGAGGTCCCCCGTGAACAGCTCCTCGATCAGATGGGCGAGCACCTCGGTGTCCGTCTCGCTGCTGAGCCGGTGCCCGCGCGCGACCAGCTCGGCGCGGAGCTCGCGGTAGTTCTCGATGATCCCGTTGTGGATGAGCTGGATGCGCTCCTTGCAGTCGTGGTGCGGGTGGGCGTTGACCACCGTCGGGCGGCCGTGGGTGGCCCAGCGCGTGTGCCCGATGCCTATAGTCCCCTCCGGGACGCCGTCGCGCTCGCAGCGGGCGACCAGGTCGGCCACCTTGCGGTCGCTCTTGACCACGGTGTGGCGCCCGCCATTGGCCCCGTCGAGGACCGCGATCCCCGCGGAGTCGTAGCCGCGGTACTCGAGGCGCTGGAGGCTGTCGAGGAGCACGGGGGTGGCCGGGCGGGCTCCGACGTAGCCGATGATGCCGCACATCAGCGGCAGGCTCCACTCACAGGGTCTCCCTCCAGGTTCTGTCGCCCCTCCCAGGTCCAACGGGCGCCGCCGCGCCCCGGTTACGCCTCATGTGGCGGCGCTCGGGCTGGCCGCCGGGGAGGTGGCGGCCGGGGTCGGGGTGGGCAGCAGGGACACCGTGATCGTCACCGTCGCCGAGGCGGGGCTGGCGGTGATCCCGGTCGGCGTCTCGATGGGCACCTTGTAGGTCACCGTCCCGGTCTGGCCGGCGACGTCGATGCCGCCGGTGGGCACGGTCGCCAGCGAGGCCCCGTTGATGATGTCCTGCGAGCCGGTGAGCGTCACCGTCAACGGGCTGTAGGTGTCCACGGTGACCTGGGTGCCACCGCCCGCCCCGGTGATGGCACCGAGCACGACGGAGCTGGTCCGGGTGGTGTCCACCCCCACCACGGTGATCGACACGTTGACGCTGGCGGGAGTGAGGTTGACGTCGGAGAGGTACCGGCCCTGGCTGCTGTAGGGGTAGACCTTGATGGTCGACGCGGGGAAGTTTGCCCGCTGGTTGGAGAGGTCGATCTGCTGGGTCTTGATCACGATGCCGACCAGCTCGTGCTCCGGCCCCGTCGCCGTCACCTTGGCCGGGGTGGCCTGCCTGGTGCTGTCCTGGTAGCCCGGCGGCGGGGCATGGCCCACCTCGATCTGGACCGGCTCGCTGGCAGTCCCCGTGCTGTCGACCTCCGCTTCGATCGAGGACGGCGGGTCGTCGAGGTCGATGTTGGGATCGGTGTTGGTGATCTTCACCGGCAGCCGGACAGCGGCGGGGACGTGGGCACCGACCGCCGTGACCGCGTCATAGTCGACGGTGACCTGGAGGCTGGCCTTGCTGAACGAGTTGAGGTGGTCCTGGGTCCCGGTGATGTCCACCGTGAGGTTGGGGATCGCCTCGGTGAGCAGGTAGCCGGCGGGCAGGCTGACGTCCGGCGACGGCGGCTGTGGCACCGCGATCGACACCGACCTGGTGCCCGGGGGGTTGGTCGCCAGGACGACCCCGGCCCAGCTGAGGATGGCCAGCACCAGGGCCAGCAGCTTGAGCCGCCAGTTGCGGCGGACAAAACCGGGCATCAGGGGTTGCGCCGGCCCAGCGCCCGCAGGGCCGCCCCGCTCCGGACCAGGGGACGGATGCCGGTGCCGGTCCGGCGGGCCACCGGTCGGAGCACCAGGGTGGTCAGCATCTCCTGGAGCTTGTCGTGGTCCAGGCCACGGTAGAGCTTGCCGGCGTAGGCCAGGCTGATCAGCCCGGTCTCCTCACTGACAATCAGGATCACGGCGTCGGACTGCAGGGTGAGCCCGAGTGCGGCGCGGTGCCGCGTGCCCATGCGGCCCACCCCGGGAAGCGCCTCGGCGAGGGGGAGCACGCAGCCGGCGGCGATCAGCCGGGTGTCGCGGATGATGACCGCCCCGTCGTGGAGCGGCGAGCCCACGAAGAAGATGGTGGTGAGGATCTCGGCGGTCACGTCGCCATTGACCCGCACCCCGCTCACCGCGACATTCTCCAGACCGGTCTCGCGCTCGAAGACGATCAGAGCGCCGGTCCGCCCCTCGCTGAGGGTGGCCGCGGCCCGGATCACCGCCTCCACGGTCCGCGCCACCGGCTGGGTGTGCCGTCCCAGGATGAAGCCCACCGTGCCCAGCCGCCCGACCTGGTCCAAGGCCCGGCGCAACTCGGGCTGGAAGAGGACGATCACGCCGATCAGGATCGCCGTCCCGGCGTTGGCGAAGATGAACTGGAGGAGCCGGAGCTGGAAGGCCTGGGCGAGCAGCCCGATCACGAGCAGCACCGCCAGCCCGACCAGCAGCTGCACCGCCTGCGTCCCCCGGATCAGCTTGAAGAGCTGGTAGAGCAGGATGGCGACGATGACGATGTCGACGATGTCGCGGATGCCGACCGCGCCGAGGAAGACGAGGGCGCTGTGGATGAATTCAGTCATGAGGGAATCACGCCGCCCCGGCCGGCCGCGCGGCCACTCTGGAGCTCACCGCTGAAGATCAGGCTGAGCAGCGCCTCCTGCGCCCAGAGCCGGTTCTCGGCCTGGTCGAAGACGATGGACTGGGGACCGTCGAGGACCGAGTCGGTGATCTCCTCGCCGCGGTGGGCAGGCAGACAGTGCATGACCTTCGCGGTGGGCGGGGCCTGGGCGAGCAGGCCGTCGTTGACCTGCAGATGGGCAAAGTCGTCGCGGCGCTGCTGCTGCTCCGCCTCCTGCCCCATGCTGGTCCAGACGTCGGTGTAGATGATCTCGGCGTCCTCGAGGCTCGCGGCCGCCTCATGGGAATGGCGGACCGGCGAACGGCCTCCGCCGAGCGCGTCGGCGCGCTCCAGCACCGCGGGGTGCGGCTCGTAGCCCTCCGGTCCGACCACGCGCAGGTCGATCCCGAGCAGCGTGGCCGCGAAGATCCAGGAGGTGCAGACGTTGTTGCCGTCGCCCACGTAGCAGACCCGGGCGCCCGCGAGGTGGCCGAGCAGCTCCCGGATGGTCAGGCAGTCGGCGAGCACCTGGCAGGGATGCTCACGGTCGGTCATGGCGTTGACCACCGGCCCGCGGGCTGAGCGCGCCATGGTGACCAGGTCCCGATGGTGGCTGAGCCGGGCCACGATGCCGTCGACGTAGCGGTCGAGGATGCGGCTGATGTCCGCCGTCGACTCCCGCTCACCGATCTGGATCTCGCTGTTGAAGAGCGGGATGGGGTGCCCGCCGAGGTGCCGCACGGCCACCTCGAAGGAAACCCTGGTGCGATTGCTCGGCCTCTGGAAGATCATGGCCAGGTTGCGGCCGGCCAGGGGGCGGCCGGGATCCGCGCCCGCCTTCAGCGCTGAGGCCACGTCCAGGACCTCGGTGATCTCGGCTGCGGAGAGATCGGCGATTGAGATCAGATCGCGTCCCGCCAGGGAACCCATTTCGGCCCTATGTTCGCACCCCACGCCACCGGCGGCGTGTGGGTCCCGCAATTCCCCCTTCCATCATTGCTACGGTTACACGCGCAATGAGAGTGCTGGTGCTGGTGTGGGGCCGCCAGGTGGAGACCCTGCAGGCCTCGCCGCTGCTGCGGACGCTCGCCGCCGGGTCCCCGGCGGCGGAGATCACGCTCGCGTGCGCGCCCGCCGCGGCCCAGGCCGCGCGCGCCCTGGCGGGCCCGCGCGAGGTGATCACCCTCCGGGGCCTGGACCCCTCCGCCTCGCCGATCCGGGGGCTGGCCGCGTGGGCCCGGCTCCGGCGCATGCGCTTCGACGCCGCGGTCATCTGCGGCACCGCGGCGAGGCCCCGCATCCTCGTCTATCTGGCGGGATTCGCCCGCCGGCTCGGCGTGGGCGGCGGGCTGACCGCCGCCCTGCTCAGCGACCACGTGAGGCCCCGGCCCGGCGAGAACCAGGCCGTCGCCTGGCTCCGGATCGCGCACCTCCTGGGCATCACGGCCGAGCGGCACGAGCCCCTTCTGGACCCCGGCCCGGCTGCCTCGCAGGAGGCCCTGGTCCAGCTCCACAGCACCGCCGTCGCCGACGGCAGGCTGCTGGTCGCCCTCGCTCCCGGCACCGGCCACTCCGACCTGCGCGGGCCCGACTCCCAGACCACCGGCTGGGACCCCGAGCGCTGGGCCCACCTCGCCAACCAGCTCGCCACCCGCCACGGGGCCGCGATCGTCTTCGTGGGTGCGGCGGAGGACGAGGACGCCGCGACGACGGCGGCGACGGACATCGCCGCCCCTCACGCCGACCTCACGGGCCAGCTCGACGTGCTGGGGACGGCCGCGCTGCTCCAGCTCTGCGATCTGGTCATCTGCGGGGACTCGCCACTTCTCCACCTCGCCGCCGCGGTGGGGACGCCGACCATCGGCCTCTTCGGCCCGACCGACGGGCGCCGGCGGGGCGCCTACGGCGCCGAGCACCGGCTGGTCCAGGCGCTCCCCCAGCACCGCGGCCACCCTCTGGTGCACGGACCGGGCGGGATGATGGAGCAGATCCGGGTGGAGGACGTCCTGGCGGCGATCGAGACGTCGCTCTGATGCTTCGGCGACGCTCGCCTGGCGGTTGACCCGCTTCACGTCACGCCGTACCAGACCACCACGCCGCCAACGCTCAGGCCGGGCCTACCCACCAGCGCGGTGATGAAGCGGATCAGCTGTGCCTCACCCGACGAGGGGCCGACCACGATGCTGCTCACACGGTCAGCGTCCAGATCTCCGAGACAGGCCTGCCGGAGGGCGGCCGAGAGCACCGGCCGAGCGCCATCGCCGAGGGCCTCCAGCTCCGTCCCCAGCGGATCATCGGGGGCGCTCCAGTGAGGTCCGCCCGGCCCAGGGGTGAAGACCAGCCCGAGGGGGGTCCGGAAGGACATCCCACTGACCGCCTGCCACACGAGCGGCTCGACGCCGAGGTACGGCGTCATCAGCACCGACCCAGGACGGGAGAGGCGCCCAGCCGACCCGTCGGTGAAGAAGGCGGGAGTCGCGAACCGGCTCGCGGGGAAGGGGAGTGAGGGGACCAGGGGAATCAGCGCGGCGACCGTGACCAGGGCCGCGCCCAGCCTCCACCGAACCCGCGACTGTTGGAGTGCGGTATCCAGGAACAGGGCGACGAGCATCGCGAGCGCCAGGTAGCCGATGAGCATCACCCGGATCGGCAGGGCGTCCTGGAGGAACGGCAGGTGGTCCACGACGGCCCATGGCAGCGGGAGCTGGGCCCCTCCCACCTGGAGATGTCCCCCGAGGGAGAGAACGACAGCGCTGACCAGGATCACAGCGGCGAGCCGGGCGACGGCGCGGCGCCGCAGCCAGATGATGGTGGCCAGGCTGAGGACTGCCAGCGGCACTCCGATGTAGACGCTGCTGTCGAGGAACCCGATGTGCCCGAGGGGGGCGATCAGCTGTAGCGTCGAGGGCTGGATGAACTCCTGCGGCCTGGCCGCGTAGATGTCGAGCACTGTGCCGAGGCCGGTGACCCGCTGCGGGCCGAAGAATTGGACGTAGAGCGGGAAGCCGGCCAGGAGGATGAAGCTGGCCACCGCCGGCAGCGCGGCCTCCCGGGCCCTCCGGAGGTACGGGCCGAGATCGGCGTGATGGATCACCAGCAAAGCTGCGAGCGCGATCCCTGACATCAGCCCGGTCAGGGTCAGGACCTCCTCGCCGGTGAGGAGCTGGGCGGCCGTGGCCGCGCCCAGAAGGACGCCGAGGAGAGCGGGAGAGCGCCCCCGCCGGACCAGGATCTCGTCGCCGAGGATCAGGACCAGCGGCGGGTATACAGCGATGTCGAGGTGGGGGTGGTGCAGCGCCTGGGAGATCATGTACGGGCTGAAGCCGTAGAGGAGGCCGCCCACCGCCGCGGGCAGCCACCGCGCCGTGTATCGGCGCACCGCCAGGGCACCGCACCAGGCGCTGAGACCGACGGCCAGTACGGTGAGCACGTTGTAGCTGGTGATCGGGCCGAGGAGGACTGTCACCGGCGCCAGGAGGAGGGCGGGGAAGATGATCGACGTGTTCCACATCAGGTTGGCGCCGCTCGGGTAGTGGATGAAGGTGGTGACCAGCGGATCCAGGTGATGTCCCAGGGCAAACGGCACCCACTCCAGGTCCCACATGAAGATCGCCGGGTCGGTGCCACTGCCGGGGAAGCTTCCACGGCCACCGAAGAGGCCGCGGGCGAGCAGCAGGACGGCGAGGCCGATGTAGACAGCGAGAAGAAGGAGCGGGGCCCTCCAGCCACGGGTCCCGCTAGTCGCCGGCCTGGTCACCGCCTCTGCCGGCGAGGCTGGGCCGGCGTCCCCCGAGGCTGGGGCAGGTCCGGCGAGCGCGCAGCGGACACCCCGGGCTGCTCCCATCTGCGGTCACTACCGGATGTACATGAAGGAGCGGCGCAGCACGTCGAGGTTCTCCACGGCCGCCTGGGTGCCCCGGATCACGCAGGTCGGGGCATCGGGCGCCACCCGGACCGTGATCCCGGTCTGGATGCCGAGGTAGCGGTCCAGTCCCTCCAGCCGGGCTCCACCCCCGCAGAGGGCCATGCCCTCCTCGAGGATGCCACGGCGGAGCGGGATCGGCGTCTCGTCGATGACCTCCTCGACCGCGTGGCCGATCTGGCGGGCGTGGGCGTCCACCAGGTCGGCGATCTCGACGGAGGCGATGCTGAGCGTGACCGACCCCTCCCCCACCCCGGCCCGGACCGGCATCCGGCGCTCCTCGTGGGGGCCGACGCACGCCAGGGACGCCACGATGTCCTCGGCCACCGTGGGCTCGATGACGGCGCCGTGCGTCTCCTCGATACGGCGGGCCACCGCGTCGCGGAGGGCGTCCCCGGCGCTCGTGATGGTGCGGGTGGCAATGGTCCCCTCGGAGGCCAGGCTGGCCACGTCGGCGGTGGCCGCCCCGATGTCGACGATCAGGTAGCCATGGCTCCCGCTCGGCGCGTGCCCCGCGCCCATCGCCGCGGCGATCGGCGAGTCGATGAGGTAGGCGGTCCGGGTGCCGATCCGCGCGCAGATGTCGAGGATGACCAGACGATCGTCGCCCCCCATCGCGGGGCAGATGGCCATGACCACGTCCGGGCGGAAGATGCGCTGCCTCCCGGCGGCACGGTTGACGAGCTGGTGGAGGAGGGCACCGACGGCTTCCAGGTTGGCGATCGCCCCCGCGCCCACGGGGCGGATCAGCTCCATCTCGGGGTCGCCGGCCAGCTCGGCGGCCGCCATCCCGGCCGCGCAATAGCCACGGCGCCGGTGCCGCGCCACCACCGACGGTTCGGTGATCATCAGCCCCTCACCGCGCACCACCGCCCGCACGCTGCCGGCGCCCAGATCGATCCCCAGCCTCTTGCCGAGCATCCGCAGCGATCCTCCGATCAATCTCCGATGACGCCCGAGAGGTCGCGGGCCGAGGACTCGCCAGGGCCGGGACGGACCCGTTCGAGGGTCACTCCCAGCGAGCGGAGCTTGGCCTCCAGGCTGTCGTAGCCACGGTCGAGGTGAAAGACGTTCTCCAGCTCCGTCGTGCCGTCGGCGCAGAGTGCGGCGATGACCAGCGCCGCCCCGCTCCGGATGTCGGGGATCGAGACGGCGGTGCCGTGCAGCGCGGCCGGGCCGGTGATGATCGCGCTCCGCCCCTCGACAGCGATCCGGGCGCCCATCTTGGCCAGTTCGGCGACGTGCCGGAAGCGGTTCTCGTAGAGAGCCTCACTGATGATGCTGATCCCCTCGGCCTGGGTCATCAGGGCCCCGAACTGCGGCTGAAGATCGGTGGCGAAGCCGGGGTGGGGCCAGGTGGTGACATCGACAGCGCGGAGCTTGCCGCCGGTCACGCGTACGTGGGTGCTTCCCTCGACGACGGTGCAGCCCGCAGCCTGCAGCTTGTTGCTCAGGGAACGGAGGTCGCCGGGGCGCATCCCGTTGACGGCGACATCGCCACCGGTCGCGGCCGCTGCGGTCATGTAGGTGCCGGCCTCGATGTAGTCGGTGATCACCCGGTGGTGGGTCCCGTGCAGCAGGGCGCTCTGGCCCTCGACCACGATCAGCTCGCTGCCGACGCCGCTGATCCGGGCCCCCATCCCGACCAGGCAGCGGGCCAGGTCGTAGACGTGGGGCTCACGGGCGGCGTTGCTGATCACGGTGATGCCGTCGGCGAGGACCGCGGCCATCATCAGGTTCTCGGTGCCGGTGACGGTCGGCATGTCGAGGTAGATGTGGGCGCCCCGGAGCCGCTCTGCCCGGGCCACGAAGCTGGTGGCGGTCTCGGCCACCTCCGCCCCCATCAGCCGCAACCCCTCCAGGTGCTGCTCGACCCGGCGCATCCCGATGTCGTCCCCGCCCGGCTTGGCGATCTCCGCCTGGCCGGTCCGGCCGACCAGCGCCCCCAGGAGGAGGAAGGAGCCCCGCAGCCGCCGGGTCAGGTCGGCGCCCACCGAGGCCGCCTCGACCCGCCCGGCGTCGAGCCGCCAGCGACCGTCGGCGACCTTCTCCACGGCGACCCCGAGGTGGCCGAGCATGGCCGCCATGGTCCCGATGTCCTCGATGTCCGGGACGTTGGTCAACTCCAGCGGCTCGTCGGTGAGGAGAGCCGCGGCCATGACCGGAAGGGCCGCGTTCTTGCTGCCGGAGATCGCGACCTCCCCGGTGAGCCGGCCACCACCGGTGATGCGGAGCAGGTCCATCGCGCCTACGGTACATGACCGCGGGGCGGGAGAATCGAGCCTCCCGCAGGCCGCTCCGAACGCGTCGTTCTGTTCGGAAGTCACCGCGCGGACCGGATAAGGGAGAATTCGCTCGCAGCCCTTTCCCGGAGGACACCATGACAACGGCGACGGCAACCCCCCTGAGCAACGTAGAAGAGATCCTCGGCGAGGACGCGCAGGACCTGCTGCAGCACCGCTGCCAGACGGTCGCCAGCGACCAGCTCCACCTGCCCGGCCCCGACTTCGTCGACCGGGTGTGGTCGGTGAGCGACCGCAACCCGCGCGTCCTGCGCAGCCTCCAGACCCTCTTCGAGCATGGCCGCCTGAGCGGCACGGGCTACGTCTCGATCCTCCCCGTGGACCAGGGCATCGAGCACTCCGCAGGCGCCTCCTTCGCGCCCAATCCCCTCTACTTCGACGGCGAGAAGATCGTCGAGCTCGCCGTCGAGGGCGGCTGCAACGCGGTGGCCTCCACCTTCGGCGTCCTCGGTTCGGTGTCGCGGAAGTGGGCGCACAAGATCCCCTTCATCGTCAAGCTCAACCACAACGAGCTGCTGACCTACCCCAACAAGTTCGACCAGGTGATGTACGGCACCGTCCAGCAGGCGTGGGACCTGGGGGCGGTCGCGGTGGGCGCCACCATCTACTTCGGCTCCGAGGAGTCGACACGGCAGCTTCAGGAGGTCGCGGTGGCCTTCGCCGAGGCGCACGAGCTGGGCATGGCCACCGTCCTCTGGTGCTACCTGCGCAACTCCGCCTTCACCAAGGACGGCATCGACTACGGGGTCTCCGCGGACCTGACCGGGCAGGCCAACCACCTGGGCGTCACCATCCAGGCCGACATCATCAAGCAGAAGCTGCCGGAGAACAACGGCGGTTACACCGCCCTCAAGTACGGCAAGACCAGCAAGCTCGTCTACGAGAAGCTGACCACCCCCCACCCCATCGACCTCACCCGCTACCAGGTGGTCAACTGCTACATGGGCAGGTCCGGGCTGATCAACTCGGGCGGCGCCTCGTCGGGTGCCGGCGACCTCAAGGAGGCGGTCCGCACCGCCGTGATCAACAAGCGGGCGGGCGGCACCGGGCTGATCAGCGGCCGCAAGGCCTTCCAGCGCCCCATGGCCGAGGGCATCGGCTTGCTCAACGCCATCCAGGACGTCTATCTGAACAAGGCGGTCACGGTCGCCTGATCGGTAGCCACCTGATCGCTGTCTGCGGGCCCACCCCGTGACCGTCTGTCACGGGGTGGGCCGAGCAGCACGTGTAACCCGGCGGACAGGCGGGGTACCGTAATCTGGAGACGACCGATCTCCCCACCTGGAGCCAGAGATCCGCGATGTTCAACATGAATGGCGGCATGGGCGGCGGTTCCAACCGCAGCCTGTACAACCCCTTCTCGTCCCGCCAGGGCTACGGCGAGACCCGTGGCTGGGCAAACCCCACCATGCAGGGGGCGGTCAGCCTCCCCGAGAAGGTGATGGGGCTGACCTGCCTGCTGGTGCTCTGCGCCCTCGGCGGGATCCTGATCGGAATCAATGGGGTCAACACCGCCACCTCGGGCGGCGACATCCTCTGGTTCATCGCCATGATCGTCCTGGTGATGGCGACCCAGGCGCTGGCCGCGCGCCCCGGGATCGGCATGGTCCTCTTCCTCGCCTTCGGAGTGGTCACCGGGATCGCCGTCGCTCCGCTGATCCAGGGCCTGCAGGCCGGGGGCTACGAGTACATCGTCTACGAGGCCGTGGCCGCCACGGTGGCCACCACCGGCGGGATCACCCTCTACGCGCGGACCACGAGCCGCGACTTCAGCCGGATCGGGGGATGGCTCTTCGCCGCCCTGATCGGGGTCGTGGTGGCGATGGTGATCGGCATCTTCGTCCAGTCGACGGCCTTCCAGATCTTCATCTCGGCAGCCGCCTGCGTGCTCTTCTCGCTCTTCCTCCTCTACGACATCCAGCGGGTGACCACCACCGGCAACGCCCCGGGGAACGCGATCCGGATGGCGCTCAAGATCTACCTGGACGTCTTCAACCTCTTCCTCAACCTGCTGATGATCCTCATGATGACCCAGGGCGGCGGGGGCAATTCTCGACGCTGACGGGACCTTGGGCCTCCCCAGTTGATGGCCGCCGCCTATAGGTTTCAGCAACTCGGGTCGAGCAGGATGGGGAGATGACAGCATCCACTCAGAGCCGGGCCCTCCCAGCCGCGGCGCGCCCCATCAGCGACGTCGCCGCAGAGGCGGGGATCGGGCCGGAACTGCTCGAACCGTACGGACAGGGCGTCGCCAAGATCCGCCTGGAGGCACTCGATGCGCTTCCCCCAGACCGGAAGGCGCGCTACGTGGTGGTCTCCGCGATCACCCCGACCCCGCTCGGCGAGGGCAAGACGGTGACCACCATCGGCCTGGGCGACGGTCTGCGCCGGATCGGCCGGCGGGCCGTGATCTCCCTTCGGCAGGGGTCGATGGGCCCGACCTTCGGTATCAAAGGCGGCGCGGCCGGGGGAGGCCGGAGCACGCTGATCCCCTTCGACAGGGTCGCCCTGCACCTGACCGGCGACATGCATGCGGTGACCGCCGCCCACAACCTGCTCTCCGCGATGGTGGACAACCATCTCTTCCAGGGCAACGCACTGAACCTGGTGCCCGCCACCATCTCCTGGCGCCGGGTGCTCGACGTCAACGACCGGGCGCTACGCAACGTGGTCATCGGCCTGGGCGCCGCTCAGGACGGCGTGCCGCGGCAGAGCGGCTTCGACATCACCGCAGCCTCAGAGGTGATGGCGGTGCTCGCGCTCGCCACGTCGCTGCGCGATCTGCGGTGCCGGCTCGGCCGCATCGTCGTCGGCCACACGCGCGACGGGAAGGCGGTCACCGCCGACGACCTGCACGCCGCCGGTGCGATGACGGTGCTGCTGCTGGAGGCGATCAAACCCAACCTGGTCCAGACGCTGGAGAGCACCCCGACCATCGTTCACGCCGGGCCCTTCGGCAACATCGCCCACGGCAACTCGTCGGTCATCGGCGACCTCATCGGCAGCCGGGCCGGCGACTACCTGGTCACCGAGGCCGGATTCGGCGCCGACATGGGGGCGGAGCGCTTCTTCGACATCAAGTGCCGGGTGAGCGGGCTGCGCCCCGACGCCGCCGTCGTGGTCGCCACCGTGCGCGCCCTCAAGGCGCACTCCGGGAAGCACCGCATCGTGGCCGGCCGATCCCTCCCGCCCCAGCTCTTCGTGGAGAACCCGGGTGAGGTGGAGGTCGGTGGAGCCAACCTGCGCAAGCAGGTCGAGAACTGCCAGCTCTTCGGCGTTCCCGTGGTGGTGGCCATCAACGCCCACCCCGAGGATCACCCGTCAGAGCACGCAGCCATCCGCCGGATCGCCGAGGAGATGGGCGTCCGCTGCGCCGTCCACACCAGCTACGCGGACGGTGGCGAGGGGGCGGTGGCGCTGGCCGACGCGGTCGTCGCAGCCTGCGACGATAAGAGCGTTTTCCGGATGCTCTACACGGACGGCGCCAGCCTGGAGGAGAAGGTGGCCGCGGTGGCGACCCGGGTCTATGGGGCCGACGGCGTCATCTACGACAGTGCGGCCGCCCAGCAGCTCCGCCAGTGCGAGCGGGACGGATTCGGCGGCTTCCCCGTCTGCATCGCCAAGACCCAGCTGAGTCTCTCGTCCGATCCCAAGCTCAAGGGAGTTCCCAGCGGCTGGACCCTCCCCATCCGGGAGGTGCGGGCCGCGGCGGGCGCGGGCTTCGTCTACCTTCGGAGCGGCGAGATGCGCACCATGCCCGGCCTGCCGAGCGCCCCGGCCGCAGAGCGCGTCGACATCGACGAGCAGGGCAACATCGTGGGGCTCTTCTGAGCCGCGCGACCCTCCGGCGGCCACGTCCTGGGAACCTGATGGGGCCAGGAAGTTCGGCCCTCCCGTCCGGTGGGATCGCCGCGCCTGCCTCGCTACGGCGGTCCTCCGTCATGGCCTACCATCCCGGTCTGACCGTGCATCGGACCCGTTGATCAGCAGGGGCATCGCATGAACGCTGGGAGCGGAGGCTTCGATCCGGAGGGGGACGTTCGCCAAGCCCTGGCGGCAGTCGTGAGGGACCACGGGCCAGCCATCCTGGCCGACCCCCGGCACCTCGGCGGCGCCCTCAACGTCCTGCTCCCCACCGCACCCGAGGAAACCGGCATCCTGGTCGCCGCGGCGAGGGCGGGCACCAGCGCTCAGCTCGCCGAGCAGGCCGCGATGGCCGGTCCCCGCGCCGCCCTCGAGGCGGTCTCCGCCAGCCTTGCCCAGAGCGGCGTGGTCGATTCTCGGGCCAGCAGTTGGGCTGTCAGAGAGATCGCCCGGGCCATGGGGTTCCCCATCGCCGACCCGCCCCCGGCAGCGCCGGTGCTGGGTGGAATGGCTGCCTGGCCGGTATCGGGTGCGGTCCCGGCACCGCCCCCGGCGGCCCCGCTCGGCTTCCCCGCGGCGCCCGCCGCGTACACGCCGCCCCCGGCACCCCCAGGCCCACCGCCCCTGTCGGTGCCCGCGACCATCCCTACCTTCGTTCTGCCGCCGACGCCATCGCCGTTCACACCGCCGGCTCCATCGGCGTCCATCCCGCCAGGCGCCGCGTCCGCCTTCCCGGGGCCGAGCGCACCGTCGCCGTTCGCGGGGCCCAGCGCCCCCGGGCCACTGGGGCAGGGCACCCCTGGTGGCCCGCAGCAAGGACCGCCTTGGGCCGGTGCCGGGATTCCCTCCCGACCCTCACCCCCCGGACCACCGCCCAGATCGGGCTCGTCGGGAGGACCGCCCCCGCGGACCCCTCCCGCCGGCCCCCGCCGCAGGGGCCGGCGCCCGATTGCCCTGATCGCAGCTGCGGTCGTGGTCGTGCTGATCTTCGTCTACTTCGGGGCCGCCGCGACCGTCGGCTTCTTCCCGTTCAGGGCGGCCGCCTCGGTCGCCACCCCCACTCCGACACCGGTGCCCACGTTCACGTCCACCCCCACCATCGCTCCCTCCTCCTCCCCCACGGCCAAGCCGTCCTCGTCCGCCAGCCCCTCGGCGACGGGCTCTCCGTCCCTCAGCCCACTGGCCAGCCTGCTGCCCAGCTACGTCACCGGCAACACGGCCAACAGCTGCTCCCCAGTACCGACCGACGACGAGTTGGCGAGCGGCGTGAGCGCCGAGGAGCTCTGCGACCTGACCGAGAACCGGAACGTCGCCGAGACCTACGTCCTCTATGTGGGCTTCCCGACCGAGGGCCTGGCCACCACCTACTTCACCTCCCTTCTCACCGGCAATGGCATGAAGGCGACCCAGGGCAACTGCCAGAACCTCACCCTGGTGACCGCCTCCGACGGCAGCTCGCAGTACTGCGAGAGCACGTACAAGACGACTGGCACCAAGAGCAACAGCGGTTCCTACTTCGTCTTCTCGGGCAGCCCGAGTTTCCAGCTGGGCAACAGCAACCCGGTCTCCAGCCTGAACGTCTGCTCGGCTGTCAACAGCGTCGACGTGCTCGGGTTCACCGACCCGACCTACGCGGCGGTGGGGATTACCATGAGCTGCCTCGGCACCGAGCAGGACCAGGAGGTCAACTCGGACTTCCTGGCGGGCAACTTCTTCCTGGGAAGCTGACCCGTTTAGGACGTTCCGGGGTGGCTCCCGCGATCCCGCCGGCGGCGGCGGACCTCGGCCACCTTGAGCCGGTAGAGGGCCCGCTCCAGCTTGGCAGCGGCCATGGCGTCGCCGGCATGCTCGGCCAGCGCCTCCTCGGCAGCACGGTGCGCAGCCTCCGCCCGCGTCTGGTCGATGTCCTCCGCCCGCTCGGCAGCATCGGCGAGGATGACCACGCGGTCGGGGAGCACCTCCAGGAAGCCGCCCGAGACGAAGAGGTACTCCTCCAACCCGTCGTTGCGCACCATGACCTCGCCGGTGCGGAGCGGAGTGAGCAGGGGGATGTGGTGGGGCAGCACTCCCAGGTCACCGTCCGCTCCCGGCGCGAGCACGAAGTCGGCCTCCTGGGAGAGCACACGGCCCTCCGCGGTGACCAGCTCGACGTTCAGCTTCGCCATCAGCTGCCCTTGTCCGGCTTCGCCTTCTTCGCGCGGCCGGATGCCGGAGCCGCCTTCTTGGCGGGCGCCGACTTCTCGGTCGTCGCGGCAGCCTTCGCCGGCTTGTCGGTCTTCTCAGCCGCGGGCTTCGCGCTCTTCCCAGCCGCGGGCTTCGCGCTCTTCTCGGCAGCCGGCGCCTCGGTCTTCCCAGCGGCAGGCTCCGCGCTCTTCTCGGCAGCCGGCGCCTCAGTCTTCTCTGCCGCGGGCTTCTCGCTCTTCTCGGCCGCGGGCTTCTCGCTCTTCTCGGCCGCAGGCTTCTCGCTCTTCTCGGCCGCGGGCTTCGCGCTCTTCTCGGCCGCGGGCTGGTCGGTCTTCTCGGTGACGGGCTTCTGCTCAGAAGACTTCGCCGTCTCCTCCGCCGGCTCCTCGTCCCCAGTGGCCGGCGCGGCCGCCGCGGCGGCTCCGCCCTCGGCACCCGTGCCCTCCAGCTCCTGCCCCTTGGCGACCGCCTGGTCGATGGTCCCGACCATGTAGAAGGCGTCCTCCGGGAGGTCGTCGTGCTTCCCGTCCAGGATCTCGGCAAAGCCGCGGATGGTCTCCTCGAGCTTGACGTAGATGCCCGGACGCCCGGTGAAGACCTCGGCCACCTTGAAGGGCTGGGAGAGGAACCGCTGCACCCGACGGGCTCGCTGGACCGTCAGCTTCTGGTCGTCGGTCAGCTCCTCCTGGCCGAGGATGGCGATGATGTCCTGGAGGTCCTTGTACTCCTGCAGGATCCGCTTGACCCCGGTGGCGACCCGGTAGTGCTCCTCCCCGACGATGCGGGGATCGAGGGCGCGGCTGGTCGAGTCGAGCGGGTCCACGGCGGGATAGATGCCGATCTCGGTGAGGGCGCGGGAGAGCGACACGGTCGCCCCCAGGTGGGCAAAGGTGGTCGCGACCGCCGGGTCGGTGAAGTCGTCCGCAGGGACGTAGACGGCCTGGACCGAGGTGATCGATCCCTTCCGCGTGGAGGTGATGCGCTCTTCGAGATCGCCCATCTCGGTGGCCAGGGTGGGCTGGTAGCCGACCGCGCTCGGCATACGTCCGAGCAGCGCCGAGACCTCGGCCCCCGCGAGCACGTAGCGGAAGATGTTGTCGATGAAGAGGAGGACGTCGGCGCTCTTCTCGTCGCGGAAGTACTCGGCCATGGTGAGGCCGGTGAGAGCGACCCGGGCGCGAGCCCCGGGAGGCTCGTTCATCTGGCCAAAGACCAGCGCGGTCCGATCGAGGACCCCGGACTCCTTCATGTCGCCGTAGAGGTCGCGGCCCTCGCGGGTGCGCTCTCCGACCCCGGCGAAGACCGAGTAGCCGCTGTGCTCTTCGGCGATGTTGCGGATCATCTCGTTGACGATCACCGTCTTGCCCACCCCAGCACCGCCGAAGAGGCCGATCTTGGAACCCTTGGAGAAGGGGCAGATCAGGTCGATGACCTTGAGCCCGGTCTCCAGGATCTGCTGGCTGACGTCCTGCTCGCTGACCGGGGGCGGCTTGCGGTGGATGGGGTGGCGCTCCGCATCGGGCGCCGGCATGGCGTCGATGGGATCTCCGATGACGTTGAACATGCGGCCCAGGGTCACCTCGCCCACCGGGACGGTGATCGGCGAACCCGTGTTCACCACCTCGTCGCCGCGGCGCAGACCGTCGGTCGAGTCCATGGCGATGGTCCGGACCACGCCGTTACCCAGATCCTGCTCGACCTCCAGCACCAGCCGGCCGCCCTCGCGGGCGATCTCCAGGGCATCGTAGGTGTGCGGGAGCCGTCCGCCGGTGAAGGACACGTCGACGACGGGCCCCATGATCTGGACGATCCGGCCCTTGCCGGTGACTGTCTTCGGAGCTGCCATTTGACCCATGACTCCTTGAATCGCTCGCTCAGGCCTCGTCGAGGGCGGTGGAACCACTCACCACCTCCATCAGTTCGGTGGTGATGCTGCTCTGCCGCTCCTTGTTGGCCGTGAGGGTCAGGCTCTCGATCACCTCGCCGGCGTTCTCCGCGGCATTGTGCATGGCCATGACCCGGGCCGCCTGCTCGCTGGCGAGATTCTCGAGCACGGCCCGGTAGACCTGCGCCTCGACATAGCGGGGCAGGAGGGCGTCGAGGACCTCGGCGGAGTCGGGCTCGTACTCGAAATCGGCAGCCGCGGGGGCGGCATCGGCGGGCGGTTCGACGGGGAGCAGCCGCTGCAACGTCACCTCCTGCCGGCCGTTGCTGATGAAACGCGCGTAGATCAGATCGACCTGGTCGCACTCGCCCTTCTCGTACCGCTCCATGGCGACGCTGATCGCGGGCAGGATGGTGCTGAGCGTGGGCCGGTCCCCGTAGTTGCTCACGTCGGCGATCAGGTTCCGGCCCATCCGGCGCATCGTGTCGCGGCCTCTGCGGCCGATGGTCACCACCTCGGTCGGGACACTTCCGGTCGCGCTCTCGCGCAGCGCCACCCGGACGCTGTTGCTGTTGAGCCCGCCCACCAGCCCACGGTCGCTGGTCACCAGGACGAGGCAGCGGTGGGTGACGGGGCGGACCGCCAGGAAGGGATGATCGCGACCGGAGGAGCGGCTCATGAGCTGGGCCATCACGCCGGTCAGCTCGTCCGCGTAGGGACGGGCATTCTGCATCCGCTCCTGGGCACGGCGCAGCTTGGAGGCCGCGACCAGTTCCATCGCCTTGGTGATCTTCTGGGTGTTGGCGACGGTGCGGATGCGCCGGCGGAGGTCGCGCAGGCTGGGCATCAGTGAGCCACCACTACGCGTAGTCCTTCTTGAAGTCCTCGATCGCCGCCCGCAGCTCGGCCTCCAGCTCCGCGGAGACCGCCCCCTCCTTGACGATGGTCTTCTCCAGGTCGGGGTGGTTCTGCTCCAGGAAACGGAGCAGCGAGCGCTCAAAGTCGGAGATGCGGTTGACCGGCACGTCGTCGAGGTAGCCACGGGTGCCGGCGAAGATGGCCATCACCTGGCGCGCGAAGGGGACCGGCTCGTACTGCGGCTGGTTGAGCAGCTCAGTCATGCGCTGACCGCGCTCCAGGGTCGCCTTGGTCCGCTTGTCGAGATCGGCCGCGAACTGGGAGAAGGCCTTGAGCTCGCCGTACTGGGCCAGGTCGAGCTTGAGCTGGCCGGCCACCTGCTTCATCGCCTTGGTCTGGGCCGCCGAGCCCACCCGGGAGACGGAGAGGCCGACGTTGATCGCCGGCCGGGTGCCGGCGTTGAAGAGGTCGGTCTCCAGGTAGATCTGGCCGTCGGTGATGGAGATGACGTTGGTCGGGATGTAGGCGGAGACGTCGTTGGCCTTGGTCTCGATGATGGGGAGCGCCGTGAAGGTGCCCCCGCCCTGCTCATCGGACATCCGGGCGGAGCGCTCGAGCAGCCGGCTGTGCAGGTAGAAGACGTCACCGGGGTACGCCTCGCGCGAGGGCGGCCGGCGCAGCAGGAGCGAGAGCTGGCGGTAGGCGTCGGCGTGCTTGCTGAGGTCGTCGTAGACGATGAGCGCGTGCCGGCCCTTCTGCATGAACCACTCGCCCATGGCGCACCCCGCGTAGGGAGCGATGTACTGGAGGGGGGCGGGGTCGGCCGCGGTGGCGGCGACGATGGTCGTGTACTCCATGGCGCCGAACTGCTGGAGGGTCGCGGCGACCTGGGCGACGGTGGCGGCGCGCTGGCCGACGGCGACGTAGATGCAGGTGACGTCGCCGCCCTTCTGATTGATGATGGTGTCGAGGGCGATCGCGGTCTTGCCGGTCTGGCGGTCGCCGATGATCAGCTCGCGCTGCCCCCGGCCGATCGCGAACATGGAGTCGATCGCCTTGATGCCGGTCTGCAGGGGGGCGTTGACACCCTGGCGGAGGAGCACCCCGGGGGCGATCCGCTCCAGCGGCATGGTGTCAGCCGTCTCGATGGGGCCCCTGCCGTCGATCGGCTGCCCCAGGGGGTCGAGGATGCGCCCGATCACCGCCTCCCCCGCCGGCACCTGGGCGATCCGCCCCGTGGTGCGGACGGTGTCACCCTCCTGGAGGTGGTCGGACGGGCCCAGGATGACCGCACCGACGCCGTCCTCGCGGAGGTCCAGGGCCAACCCCAGCACCGTGCCCTGGCCGTCGGGGCCGGGGAAGGAGAGGAGCTCGCCGGACATCGCCCCCTCCAGGCCATAGATCCGGGCGATGCCGTCGCTGACCGACGTGATCACGCCCTCGCTCGCCTCCACCACTGCGGCGTCGAAGCTCGCGATGCGTCGCTTCAGGATGTCGCCGATCTCGTCGCTTCGTATTGCCATCGCTCGGTGTGTCCCTGACCTCTGATCAGGCCATCGCGGCCTGAAGCTGCTGAAGATGGCTGCGAACGCTGTCGTCGATGACGCGATCGCCCATCCGGATCACAAGTCCGCCGATGAGGGCGGGATCGTGGACGGTCTCGAGCCGGACGGGATGCGCCATGCGGACGGCGAGCACCCCCTCGATCCGCCGCTCGGCCGCCCGGTTGAGGGGTACGGCGGAACTCACCACGATGCGAAGCACGCCGGACGCCGCGTCGACCATGGCCCGGTACTCGGCGACCACCTCCGGGACGAGCGCAAAGCGCCCATGGGCCACGAGCAGCCGGACCAGGTTGCGGGCGGGCGCCGACATCCCCTCGAGGAGCCCCTCCAGGGCCGCGCTGCGCTCCTCCAGGGTCACCCGTGGGTTGGCCATGACCGCCCGGACCCGGGCGTCGCCGAGGATGTCGCGAGCCCGCTCCAGCTCCGCGGCCACAGGGTCGACGCTGACCCGCTCACGGGCGACCTCGTAGCAGGCTTCCGCGTAGCGGCGAGCGAGGGGGGAGGCCATCAGCGTGGCTCCCCGTGCAGGGTCATTTCGGGAGCGTCTCCAGTGACTGAAGGGAATGCTCGATCAGCTTGCGATGGGCCTCGGCGTCCATCGCGTCCCCGAGCACCCGAGCCGCGGCGGCGACCACCAGGGCGCCGACCTGGGTGCGCAACTCGCGGAGCGCCCGATCCTTCTCGGCGATGATATCCACCCGGGCCTGGTCGCTGAGTATCTTGGCCTCCCGCCGGGCCTTGGTCCGGAGCTCGTCTGCCTCGCCGGCGGCCTCGCGATGAGCGCGGTCAGAGATCTCCCGGGCCTGGACACGAGCTTCGTCGAGGAGCTTCTCGACCTCGACCCGCACGTCCGCCAGGCGCTTCTCGGCCTCCTGCGCCTGCTGAAGCCCCGCCTCGATCGCCTGCTCCCGCTTCTCGGCCACTCGCATCACCGGCGGGTAGACCCAGTGCCAGAGGATGGCGACCATGAGCAGGAAGACGATCGCCTCGGCGATCAGGGTGCCGTTGACGGACAGCAGCCCGGCGGGGGAGCTGGTTGCGGCGAGCATCACGGACGACCTAGCTCTTCTGCGCGCCGTAGCTGACGATGAAGAAGAAGCCCAGCACCAGGTTGATGAAATACATCGCCTCGACCAAGCCGACGATCAGGAACATGATCACGGTGAGACGCCCCTGGGCCTCCGGCTGGCGGGCGGTGCCCTGGATGGTGGCGTTGCCGGCCAGCCCGTCACCGATGGCGGCGCCGATGGCGCCCCCGCCGAGGGCGAGACCGGCAGCAATGAGCGCTCCGGCCAGGATGATCGAGTGAGCGCTGACGGCGGTGGCGGCGGCTAGCAGTGGCATCGGGTCCATCTCTCCTGTGGTGATCTAGGCGGGGCTGCGGGCCTCATGGCCCTCGTCGGAGACCCCCTCGCGGGCCTGGCCGAAATAGATGATGGTGAGCAGCATGAAGATGAAGGCCTGGATGGTGCCGATGAAGAGGACATCGAAGAGCTTCCAGATGGTCATCCCGGCGATCGGCAGCACCGACAGCGCGGAGGTGACCAGGGACTGCCCGGCCCAGGCCTCGAAGAGCGATCCGAGCAGGTAGATCATCACCACCCCGGCGAAGACGTTGCCGAAAAGTCGGAGGGCCAGGGTGATGGGCTTCACCAGCTCCTCGATGATGGTGAGCGGGGGGAAGGGGGGGCGCAGGTAGTGGTGGAAGTAGCCGCCCAGGCCACGCACCCGGATCGCGTACCCCTGGCTCATGAGGAAGACGATCAATCCCATGGCGAGGGGCAGGTTGAGGTCGGCGTTGGCCGGCTCGACCGGCTGCTGGAGCGGGAAGAAGTCGATCCAGTTGGCGACCAGGATGAAGAAGCCGATGGTGGCCGCCAGGGGGAGGAGGAAGGCCGGGACGTCCTCCCCGACGGTGTCGCGGATCAGGTTGCGGACATAGCTGAGGAAGAGCTCGAACACCATCTGGAGCCTGCCCGGCTTGCCGCTCCGCAGGGTGTGCACGAGGAGAAACCCGATTGCCAGGGTCACGACAACCGCGATTGTCGAGGAGATCAGCGTGTCGAGGTCGTAGGTGCAGAGGAAGCCGCTGCCGCCGCAGATGGTGATGGTGGGGTGGGTGCCGGGCGTTGCGTCGGCGAGGAGCTGACCGATCATCGGGTGCGCAACACCTCACGGAGCGAAGCGGCGGAGAGCACCAGCTGGGCCACCGCCATGCCGGCGGCGACGAGGATCGCCCGCTCCCACCCCAGCACGAACCCGCTCAGGATCGCGAGCATGGTGAGGATCACCAGCCGCAGGATGCTGGTGGCCGCGAAGGCGACCCCGATCCCCAGCAACCGCACCGCCAGGAAGCCGTTGCCGGCGCCGAGAATGAGGCCGAGTGCCAGCGCCACCCCGCTGAGCGGCTGGCCGAGCGCGGCCGCCACCACGAGTGCCACCACCGCCACGCCGGCGCAGACCGCGGCGGTGAGGTTGAGGGCATGCCGTGGCGCGGCGACGGCGTCGAGCGGCACCGCGACGGCTGCGCCGGGAACCGGAGCCGGCGCCTGGGCCGCCATCAGAGGTACCTCCGCATCTGGGCCCGCAGCCCGAAGCCGGCGGCGGCGATGCCGACCACCAGGCCGACCAGCAGCCCCAGGGGAGTGGCGTGGGCCAGCTGGTCGATCACCAGTCCCCCGATCAGAGGGACCAGGAAGGCGACGGCGAGGAAGAGGCCGAGACCGATGAGCTCGGTCCCAGAAAGGCCACGCGTCCGGTCAGACGGCATGGCGGCAGGCAGACAGGCGCCTTGTGGAAGGCACCCCGAGCACGTGACGGCGAGGCCGAATTCCAACCCGGCCTCGCTGGGCCTGGCGAGCACGGCGGCAACTTAGCACAGGGCTACTTCGGGCCGCCCCGCGCTCCCATCGACCCGTCCCATGGCATCCAGCCTACAGGCCTGCCCGGCTCTCCAGCCAGAGCCGGATGTCATCAAGCGCAGTAGGGGCCACTGCCCAGGCCCAGCCGCCAGGGCCACCACCGCGGGCCGCCCCGGGAACGGCCGGCGGCAGCTCAGTCCGGGTCGCGCGGGTGGCGCAGGCTCTCCAGGGCCGCCCCGTGGTGGCCGGCCACGTCCACCCCGCCGTCCGGCTCACCGGGGAGCACCGGCGCCTCCCGCCGCAGCCGCTGGAGACGGCGGTGGTTGCGCCAGAAGATCGCGGCAACCCCCAGGGCACAGAGGGCGATGCCGACGTCCAGGATCTTGCGATGGCCAAAGATGGCGAGCCCCACGCAGCCGAGCACCCCGGTCGCGAAGTAGAAGGTGAGGGCGGTCTCCATCGGGGTCATGCCGCGGGCCTGCAGCCGGTGGTGGAGGTGGCGGGCGTCGGGCGTGGTCGGGCTGACTCCGGCGCGACCGCGGCGCACGATCGCCCAGGCGGTGTCGCTGATGGGCAGGGCGAGTGCGATCAGCGGGACCAGGATCGAGACGCCGACGCTGACCTTGGCGATCCCCACGATGGTGATGGCGGCGAGGACCACCCCCAGGAAGTGGCTGCCGGTGTCGCCCATGAAGGTCCTGGCCGGGGGGAGATTGAAGACGAGGAATCCCAGGCACACCCCCATCAGCGCCGCACTCAGGATGACCACCCCCGACTGGAGGTCGCCCGGAACGATGATCCGGTTGATCGCGGCCAGCATCGCCACCAGGGCGACGATCGCGACCACGCCGGCGGCGACGCCGTCGGCGCCGTCCATGAAGTTGATCGACACCTGCATCCCCGCCACCCAGAGGACGGTCACCGGCAGGGCGACGAGGCCCAGCTGAATCAGGTGGCCTCCGGGCAGGTCGACGGAGGTGATGCTGATCCCGAGCAGGTAGAAGGCGACCCCGGCGCCCACCACCACGATCAGCTTCTGCCACCAGATGAGGTCGACGATGTCGTCGATCGCCATGACCAGGGTGACCACCCCGGTGACGGCGAGGATCGGCCAGCGGGACTGGATCTGGCCGCCGAAGACGACCACCGCCACGACGTAGCCGAGCAGCATGGCCAGCCCGCCGAGCCGGGGGGTGGGGGCGGCATGGAGGTGGCGCTCGTCGTCGGGGTGGGCCACCGCTCCGACCCGAGGCGCCAGCCGCATGGAGAGGGGGACCGCGACGATGCAGACGGCCGCCGCGAGCAGAAAGGGCGGGAGCGCGCTGAGCCAGGCTGACTCGCCGATCACGGCACGCGATACGGGAGCGGGAAGCGGCCGCAGAGCTCCAGGCTCCGGCGGCGGACTTCGGCCCGCACCCCTGTGTCCTCAAATTGGCTGAGCATGAGGTGGATCAGCCCGGCGATCTCGTCCATCTCCGCCTCGCGCATCCCCCGGCTGGTCACGGCGGGCGTCCCCAGCCGGACGCCGTTGGGGTTGTAGGCGGTCCCGCCGTGCCCGGGGAAGGCGTTGGCGTTGAGGGTGATCCCGACCTCGTCGAAGGCGGACTGCACCGCCCTCCCCCGCACCCCGAAGGGCCGCAGGTCGATGACCATCAGGTGGTTGTCGGTGCCGCCGGTGGTGAGCACGCAGCCCCGCTCGAGGAGCCCCTTCGCCAGGGCGGCGGCGTTGACCACCACCTGGGCGGCGTAGGCCCGGAACTCGGGCTGGGCGCACTGGTGGAACATCACCGCCTTGGCGGCGATGGCGTGGAGGAGCGGGCCTCCCTGGGTGCCCGGGCAGACGGCCTTGTCGATGGCCTCGGCGTACTCGGCCCGGCAGAGGATGAGACCGCCCCAGGGCCCGCGGAGGGTCTTGTGGGTGGTGAAGGTCACGTAGTCGCAGTAGGGCACGGGCGAGGGATGGACGCCTCCCGCCACCAGCCCGGCGAAGTGGGCCATGTCGACCATCAGCTTCGCGCCCACCTGGTCGGCGATCTCCCGGAAGGCGGCGAAGTCGAGGAAGCGCGGGTACGAGCTGTAGCCGCCGACGATCAGCTTGGGCCGCACCTCCTCGGCCCGCCGGCGGACCGCGTCCATCTCCAGGCGGCCGGTCTTCTCGGAGACGAAGTACGGCTCGAAGTGGTAGAGGCGGCCGCTGAAGTTGACCGGGGAGCCATGGGTGAGGTGGCCTCCCTGGTCGAGGGCCATGCCGAGGACGGTATCCCCCGGTTGGAGGCACGACGCGTAGACCGCCATGTTCGCCTGCGAGCCCGAATGCGGCTGGACATTGGCGTGCTCGGCGCCGAAGAGCTGCTTTGCCCGCTCGCGGCAGAGGTTCTCGATCTGGTCGACCACCTGGCAGCCGCCGTAGTAGCGCTTGCCCGGGATGCCCTCGGCGTACTTGTTGTTGAGCCAGGAGCCGAGCGCCTCCAGGACGGCGGTCGAGGCGAGGTTCTCGGAGGGGATCAGCTCGAGCGTCTCCTCCTGGCGGCGGAGCTCGTCGTCCATGAGACCGGCCACCACCGGGTCGGTGGCGCGCAGGTGCGGCTTGTCGGCGAAGGAGCCGCGTGCCGTCCCCGGGGGGAGTGCGGCGGCGGCGGCGGGCGCCTCGGCGGTCTCGGTCACGTCCCTGCCTCCCTCTTGGGTACGGGGTTCAGCCTCCGAGGTGCGGGCCAAGGGCGATCCGGGTGATCGGCCCCTCCCGCAGCAGGCGCGGAGGCCTCGACGACGCGTCGATGATAGTCGAGGCCATCCCGGTGCCGGGACCGCCATCGATGACACCGCTGACCTCGGCCCCCAGCGCCGCCTCGGCCTCGGACCCGGTGGCTGCGGGGGCCATGCCGTGCCGGTTGGCGCTGGTGGAGGCGACCGGTCCGGTCTCGTCGAGCAGGCGCCCGAGCAGGGCGTGGCCGGGGACCCGCACCATCAGCGTCGTCCCGGAGCGCGGGATGGCGAGGCGCCGGGGCCCCACCGGACAGATCAGCGAGAGCGGGCCGGGCCAGAAGGCCGCCGCCAGCGAGAGCGCCACGCCGTCCATCTCCACCAGGCCGTCGAGCTGGGAGATGTCGGAGGCCAGCAGGCTCAATTCGAGCTGCGGCGGCCGCCCCTTGATGGCGTAGATGCGCTCGACAGCTCCGGGATTCGACGGATCACCGGCCAGGCCGTACACGGTGTCGGTGGGGATGACCACCACCTCCCCCGCCCGGATCGCCGCCACCGCCGCCTGGACGGTGATCACCGAACCTCGCCTCGGATCTCGACGACCCGCGGGCGGCGGGAGAGGTCGGCGACGATGACGATCGCCGCCGCCGGCCAGATGCCGCGGGCGAGCTCGGCGACGGCCGCCGCCCGGCGGCTGTCCACCTCCAGTCCCACCCAGCACGCCCCGGCGGCGCGCTCGGCCACGGCGGAGAGCAGGTCCCGATAGGCGTCCAGGCCGTCCGCGCCGCCATCCAGCGCCAGCCGCGGCTCGAAGGCCACGTCGCGAGGCAGCTCCTCCATCTCCGCGGAGGTGACGTAGGGGGGATTGCTGACCACCAGGTCGAGGCCGGCCACCAGCCCCTCCGCCCAGCCGCCCTCGACGAAGAGGACGCGACCGGCGACGCCCAGGGCCTCAGCGTTCTCCGCGGCCACCGCCAGCGCGGCCGCGCTCAGGTCGGATGCGATCACGGTGGCACCGGGGAGCTCCGCGGCGAGGGTGCAGGCGAGGCAGCCGCTGCCGGTGCCGAGGTCCGCGATCCGCAGCTCGCCCCCCTGCTCCCGTGCCACCTTGAGGGCGCGCTCCACCAGGGTCTCGGTCTCGGGCCGGGGAATGAGCACTGCGGGGCTCACCCGGAAGCTCCTGCCGTAGAACTCGCGCCGCCCGGTCAGGTGGGCGATCGGCTCCCCCCTCCCCCGCCGCCGCAGCATCGTGCGGATGGTGTCCAGGTCGTGGTCGGCGAGGGGGCGGTCGTACTGGAGGTAGACGCCGAGACGCTCGATCCCCAGCGCATGCGCCACCAGCAGCTCGGAGTCGAGGCGGGCCGAGTCACTGCCGTGCTCCGAGAGATAGGTGGTGGAGAGACGCACCACGTCGAGGACGGTGCGAGCGCCGTCGGGACCGCCGGGGCTCGTCGAGGCCATCACCGGACTGTATCGGGGTCGCGGGGCGCGCGGGCGTTCCGTCGCCGGTCGCGGGCGGGGAGCTGGTCGCGTGAAGACGCCGGCGCCCCGCCCCAGACCTGGATCGGTGCTTGGGGGTTTTCCCCCTCCCCGGCCCCCGCACCCGCCCGGTAGAGTGTCGCAATGGCGAGTGCCGACGCGATGGCCCCGGCCCGCGCGCGAGCGGCGTGGGGCAGCGTCGGGGTGGGGCGTCTGACCCTGCTGAGCATCTACTGGGTGGCGATCGGCTGGCTCTGGAACGCGCTCGGCGCCCAGGTGCTCCCCCCGATCATCACCAAGATGGTGGGCCAGGCCCATCAGGGGACGGCGCTCTCGGTGCTGGAGGGCTTCGGCACCCTGGTCGCGGTGATCTGGCAGCCGGTGGTCGGCGCCGTCTCCGACCGGACCCGGCTGCGGTGGGGACGCCGGCGGCCCTACATCACCGGTGGCGCGCTGGGCTCCTCGCTCTTCCTCGTGATCATGGCCTTCGTCGGCGCCTACTTCTGGCTGCTGCTCGTCTACTTCCTCCTGCAGGTCGCCTCCAACACCGCGCAGGCGCCCTACCAGGGGCTGGGCCCCGAGGCCATCCCCGAGAAAGACCACGGCAGGTTCGGCGCCTTCTACGGCATGGGCAACCTGCTCGGCACGCTGATCGGCTTCGTCGTCACCGGCATCTTCACGAGCCACGGCCGCTATGACCTGGCCCTCTACGCGATGGCGGCGATGCTGGTGGTGAGCATGGTGCTCACCGTCACCCTGGTGCCGGACCGGGGTACGCCGGACGCGAGCCTCCGCCGCGGCCTGGGCGCGATCACCCTCGGCACCTTCACCATCAGTCCCCGCAAGTACGGCAGCTTCCTCTGGCTGATGGGCTCACGGCTGCTCATCCTCATGGGTGTCGTCGGCCTGGAGACGTACGCCCAATTCTTCTTCAAAGATGTCTTCTACCCGGGCAGCGGGACGGTCCTCACCAACCACGCCAACGGTGCCACCACCGACCTGCTCGCCATCATCGCCCTGCTCGCCATAGCGGTCTGCTACCCGGCGGGGCGCGTCTCCGATCGCTGGGGCCGCAAGCCGATGGTCGTCGCCTGCGGCATCCTCGGCGCCGTCGGGGCCCTCGGCCTGGTGTTTGCCCACTACCCACTCCTGCCCGGCGCGATGACCACCCCGGTCGCGTCGCTGCTCCACATCCCGCGCGGCCTGGCCCAGGTGCTCTGGTTCGGGGTCCCCATCGGCGTCGGGGTCGGCTGCTTCCTCACCGTCGACTGGGCGTTCATGATCGACCTGATCCCGACCGCGGAGTTTGGCCGCTTCCTCGGCTTCTCCAACGTCGCGACCGCGGGAGCCGGGATCATCGCCCGCTTCATCGCCGGACCGATCCTCGACCACTTCGACGCCGGCGGCCACATCCTCGGCGAGCTGGGCGGCTACCCGGTGGTGTTCGGGATGTTTGTCGTCTACTTCGTGGTCGGGACCTTCCTGGTCCTGCCCGTGGTCGAGCCGAAGCGGCGCCGCAGGAGGCCGGTCGTCGACGCGGCGGCGTAGGGCCGCACGCGCGCGCGCTGGACGTCACCTACCAGCGCTGATGCACCTGGGGCGAGATCTGAGCACGGTACAGGTCGGCGATCGCCCGCATCACCTCCGGCCCCAGAGCGGCCAGGTCGCAGGCGCACGCGTTGGCGACGGCCTGCTCGTCGGTCTTGGCACCGGGGATCACGGTGCTGACGGCCTCGTCCATGAGGATCCAGCGGAGGGCCCAGGAGCTCATCGGAGCGCCGCCCGGCAGGATGCCCCGGAGCCGTTCCACCGCCGCCAGCCCGGTTTCGTAGTCGACCCCCGCGAAGGTCTCGCCCACGTCGAAGGCCTCCCCATGGCGGTTGTAACTGCGATGGTCGGAGCTGTCGAAGGTCGTGTCCCGGCGCAGCTTCCCGGTCAGGAGACCGGATGCCAGGGGAACCCTGGCGATGACCCCTACCTGCCGGGCGCGCACCTGAGGGAAGAAGAGCTGCGCGGGACGCTGACGGAAGATGTTGTAGATGATCTGGACGGTCTCGACGCCCGGGTACTCGATCGCCTTGAGCCCCTCCTCGACCCGCTCGACGCTGACCCCGTAGTGGGCGAGCACCCCGTCGGCGCTCAGCTCATCGAGGTACTCGAAGAGAGCAGGGCGGTAGTAGCTGTCGGTGGGCAGGCAATGGAGCTGGACCAGATCGAGGGTGGGGACGCCCAGGTTCTCGCGGCACCGCTCCGCCCACTCGCGAAAGTGCGCGCGCGTGTACTGGGCCATGTCGACGGGCGCGCGCCGCCCGATCTTGGTGGCGACGACGATGCGCTCGCCGGACCGCTCGCGGAGGAAGCGGCCGATCAGCCGCTCGCTGCGTCCGTCGCCGTAGACGTCGGCGGTGTCATAGAAGGTGACCCCGGCGTCGGCGGAGGCATGGAGGGCGTGCAGGCTGGCCGCGTCATCCACAGTGCCCCAATCGCCCCCGATCGCCCAGGATCCGAAGCCGATCTCGCTGACCGTCAATCCGGTGCGGCCAAGCTGGCGGTAGCGCATCTCACACCTCCCTGTCTGCTGTCACTGGGCTTTCCTCTCGCGACCCCGGGTCAGCCGGCGGCGCCGTCTGGGCCCAGCAGGCGCCGGGCCTCGTCCTCCTGCATCAGCGGGTCCACGACCATGTCCAGGTCGCCCTCCATGATCCGGGGCAGCTGAAAGAGGGTGAGGTTGATGCGGTGGTCGGTGACCCGCGACTCGGGGAAGTTGTAGGTCCGGATCTTTTCGCTGCGGTCGCCGCTACCGACCATCGAACGACGGGTGCCGCGCAGCTCGGCATCGCGCTCCGCCTGGGCGATGTCGTAGAGGCGGGCGCGCAGCTCGCGGAGCGCCTTGGCCCGGTTCTTGATCTGCGACTTCTCGTCCTGGCAGGTGACAACCAGCCCGCTCGGAAGGTGGGTGATCCGGACCGCCGAGTACGTGGTGTTGACGCTCTGCCCGCCGTGGCCGGTGCTCATGTAGACGTCGACCTTGAGATCGTTCTCGTCAATGGTGACCTCAACTTCGTCGGCCTCGGGGAGCACGACCACGCTCGCCGCGGAGGTGTGGATGCGGCCCTTGGCCTCGGTCTCGGGCACCCGCTGGACCCGGTGCACGCCGGACTCGAACTTGAGCCGGGAGTAGGCGCCGTGACCGTGCACCTCGACCACCACGGATTTGAGCCCGCGCGCCCCCGAGGGACTCTCGCTGATCAGCTCCACCGACCACCGTCGCCGCTCCGCGTAGCGGCCGTACATCCGGAGCAGGTCGGCCGCGAAGAGCCCCGCCTCGTCGCCACCGGTCCCGGCCCGGATCTCGACGATGACGTCGCGGTCGTCGTTGGGGTCGCGGGGCACGAGCAGGCGGCGGAGCACGGCCTCGGCGGCCTCGGCGGTGTGGCGCTGGATGCGCTCCTCATCCTGAAAGAGGGCGACCATCTCCGGGTCGTGCTCGCCGTGCAGCGCCTCGGCGGCCGCGTCGGCCGCGCTCACCGCGGCCCGCCAGCGGCGGGAGCTCTCGACCACCTCGCTGATCCGGGCCCGCTCTTGCGAGAGCCGCTGGATCCGCGGCTGGTCAAGGTAGATCTCGGGATCGGAAAGCTCGGCCTCCAGCTCCCGGTAGTGCTCGATGATGGCGGCGACCCGCTCTTCCAGGCTTTCCACGGCTCAGGGGATTGTGGCCCAGGCGACCCTCGGGCGGGTGGTCACCCGACGCCGCTCACGGGACGGTGGCGTAGTTCTCGCCGACCTCACCGGTGTCGCCGGCACGCGCGGCGGCCAGGGCGGCGATCGCCACCTCGATCTGAGAGTCGTCGGGCTCCCGGGTGGAGAGCCGCTGGGCGGCGAGGACGGGGACCAGGGCGATGCGCCCAAAGCGCGTGTCGCGGATCCTGGCAAGGCCCCGGATCGCCTCATACGAGACCCCGGCGACCACCGGGATGAGCGCGATCTGGCAGGCGATCCGCACCGGCCAGAAGAGCCAGCCGAGAGGGGTGAAGACGATCACGCTGACCAGCGCCACCACCACCAGGAAGCCGGTGCCACAGCGGGGGTGGAGCCGGCTGGCGCGGCGCACGTTCTCGACCTCCACGGGCGCGCCGGACTCCAGGCAGTTGATCGCCTTGTGCTCGGCTCCGTGGTACTCGAAGACGCGCCGGACGTTCTTGCCCAGGCCGATCAGAAAGAGGTACCCGAGCAGGATGACGGCGCGGGCCACCCCCTCGATGAGCACCGAGCCCACCGATTGGGGAGCTCCGTGGTGGAGGAGCGACGAGGCGAGGAGGGGCAGGCCGATGAAGAGGCCGAGCCCGAAGACGACGGAGATACCGATGGTGGTCCGCATGGCACCCGGGCTGATCTCCGCATCCTCACCGAGCTGGACGTTGGCGGACCACTGGAGCGCCCGCATGCCGAGGGCGAGCATCTCCCAGAGCGCGGCCGCACCACGGAAGAAGGGGAGCGACCACGGCCGGCCGGTGTAGACACGGGAGCGCAGCCGTTCCGAGAGCACGGTGATGCTGCCATCGGGCCGGCGCGCGGCCACCGCGTACTGGCGCGGGCCGCGCATCAGGACACCCTCGATGACGGCCTGCCCGCCGTAGAAGAAGGTGGCGGGCGGCGCCGCGGCGGCGTTGAGGGCCGCGGTGCGGAGGATGTCGCCGACGGAGGGGCCGCGCTCTCTCACAGCGCCCATCGTACTCGCCGATCGGAGCGGCCATTCCAATCGGAGGCGCACCGAATCTCCTGACGGTGAGCCGCGCCTGCGGGGCGCCCGACCGTCCCCAGCGGGGCCGGGTGCTAGCGGGTGGCGGTGCGAGCGGCGGCCCGGCGCCGGAAGCGCTCCACCTGGCCGCCGGTGTCCACGATCCGCTGGGTCCCGGTGAAGAACGGGTGGCAGAGCGAGCAGACCTCGGTCTTGAGCTCCGGGAGGGTCGAGCCCGTCAGGAACGTGTTGCCACAGACGCAGGTCACGGTGGCGTCGGTGTGGAACTGGGGGTGCAGGGCAGCTTTCATGGACAGGCTCGTACTGAGGGGAACGGAACGCACCAAGGATACCACGGGGGCCATGGAGCGAAACGGGGCGTGGGGTGGGGCTTCGCTCCGGCCCCGATCAGCCGGGATGGGCGACCGGTCGGGTGAAGTTGCCGTGGGCCACCTCGGGGAGCCGTCGCCGAACGGTCTCCAGGGCCGCCCCCATCCCGATTCCCGGCTCCATCTCCGGCAGCTCCTCGATGAGCCAGTCGTGATCGACGTTGAGGCTCCGCCACTGGATCTGGTCGACCCCCATCTCGGTGCAGGCGGCGATGGTCGCCTCCAGCTCCCGCGGGGTGTCGGTGATGCCGGGGAAGGCGAGCAGATTGAGACAGACCTGGCCTCCCGCCCGCTTCACGATCCGGCCGCACTCGAGCACCTCGTCGAGCCCGTACCCGACGGGGCGGTAGTAGGCCCGGAAGATCGGATCGGTGAAGGAGATGGCGCTGATCCGGACGCTGTCGCAGCCGGCCGCGACCATCCGCTCCAGCACCCGGGGGCGGCTACCGTTGGTGTTGACATGGATGGTCGCGGTGGGATGGCGCTCGCGGATGGCGGCGGTGGCCTCCACCAGGGCTCGACCCCGGGTGAGCGCCTCCCCCTCGCACCCCTGGCCAAAGGAGACGATCGCCGCCTTCTCTCCCCCCAGGAAGTGGTCGGCGAGCCCGGCGAGCTCCGCCGGCGTCGGTGCGAAACCCATCCGCTCCTGCGGCGAGGGCACGGCGCCGTCGCTCTGCAGGGAGATGCAGCCAAGGCAGTCGGCGTTGCAGGCGGGTGACGCCGGCAGGGCGGCCTCGTAGCGGCGGAGGAAGGTGTTCTGGGCGGTGTAGCAGCGGTACTCGAGCGCGCAGCGAGCCAGGTGCTCGACCAGACGGTTGGCGGGGAGGGCGCTTCGGGCGGCGTCGACCGCCTCGGGGAGACCCGCCGCGGTGTGACGGCTCGGCTGCCACCACTCGAATGCGTCGGTCGAGATGGCGGCGACCACCAGCTCACCGTCCCGTTCCGCGACCGCGGTGTAGCCGAAGAGGGGGAGGCGGCGGCGGCCCGCGACGGGCTGGGACGCCGGCAGCAGGGTCCTCAGGTGCCCGACGGGGAGGATCGCGGCAACCGGCACCCACCGGTCGTCCAGCGCAGTGAACCTCCCGTGGCGGTCCACGCCCTGGGCGCGCCGTCCCGGGAGATGGGCGATGGTGGCGCCCTCCGGCAGCGGGATGACGTCGGAATCCTCCAGGGCAACGAGGGCGTGGCCCGATCTGGCGGCAGGCCGGAGCCCCTCGCGCACGTCGAGGGAGCCGTCGGGATGGGCAACGCAGAGGCGCACGGACCCATTGTGTTCGGGTTCGCCCCGGCGCAGCATCGGAGACATGGCCGCCGCAGACCGGATGGGGCACTCGGGAGGCCGCCCGCCCGGGGGGCGCCGGGGAACCCCGGGGACTGGCCGGGCGTAAGAAGAGCGGCTCCGCCTCCTCTACGGCCGGACCCACATCTCCTGCTTTGCGGGGGACCGAGCCAAGAGCGTCCTCCATGCCGGCGGCGGGGTCGTCGGGTTCCAGGAGCGCTGGGGAGGCGCGGTGGCGGTGGGGGATCCCCTGGTCGCTCCGGGTCTCCGCCGGATCGCAGTGACCGGGTTCCTCGACATGTGCGCCGGGAGGCGCTGGGTCCCCTGCTTCTTCCAGACGGACGCCGCCCTCCGGGACGGGTACCGCACCTCGGGCTTCCGCCTCATCAAGTTTGGCGAGGAGGCGGTGGTGGAGGTCGACCGGTTCGACCTGGGCTCGCCGGCGCGGGCGGATGCCCGGCACGAGGTCGCCCGGGCGCGGCGCGCGGACCTAGAGGTCGTCACGGTCTGGGATCCACAGCCGCCAGGAGGGCTGTGGACCGAGCTGGAGCAGGTGTCACGCGACTGGCTCCAGGTGCGGGGCGGCCGGGAGATGGGATTCTCCCTGGGGCGCCTGCGTGACGCCGACGGCAGCACTCGCTACACCGTCGCCCGCGATCGGAACGGACGGGTGCATGCCTTCTGCTCGTGGATCGAGATGGGCGACGGCGGGATGGCCCTCGACCTCATCCGGCGCCGTCCCGACGCCGCGGCGGGCGCCGTCGACCTCTGCATCGTCACCGCGATCGAGCGGAGCCGGATCGACGGCAGGATCCGAGTGTCGCTGGGCTCGGTGCCCTTCCGCGAAACCCTCGGTGACGCTCCGGCCGGCCGCCTGGCGCGCGAGATCCGCGCCTACCTTTACGAGCACGGCTGCTGGGGCTACAGCTACCGAGGGCTCTCCCATTTCAAGGCGAAGTTCGCCACCGGCTGGGAGGGCCGGGACGTCGCGGTGCCGCGAGGCCTGAGCGGCCTTCTCGCCCTGGCCGCGCTCATCCGCCTGCACAGCGGCTCAGCACCCTCTGCGCCCGGCGGCTCCCCCGTCCCCGTCGGTTTGGAGCCGACGCCCCTGCCCTGAACGGTCGGGGCCACAGCGGGGCGAGGGGGCCGGGCAAGACACCGGGCCGGTGAGGCCCGACCGGCCTCCGACGAGCGGATCAGGCCGCCCGTGGGAGCGCTGAGGTCGGAGGCGCGAACCTCAGGCGTCCGGCCCTTCGCTGCGCACCCTCTCGACGTGGACCAGCGCCTCGCGGAGGCTGTCGATCCACTCGCCCTGGTGGCGGGCCACCAGGCGGACGCACCAGGCCAGAGCCTCGCTCCGGCTCCGCGCGACGCCTGCGTCAATCAGGGTGTCGAGGACGCGGCGATCGGCGAGCCGCAGCCGGGTCATCACCGGGACGCCGAGGGTCGTGAAGTGCTGGGTCACGTCCCCGCACCGGGCGCCCCAGGAGATGGTGCGACCGAAGAGGCGCTCGGCGTCCCGGGCGACCGTGATTCGCGCCTGCTTGGTGTCGGCTCGGAAGCGCTCGATGCGCGCGGCACGCGCCGTGGCCCGGGCGGAGTCTCCGGTCTCCGGAGGCAGCTCGACATCGGGGATCTCGCCGACGACGAGGATCTCGTCACGGTCGCCGCTGATGGTCGGGGCGCCGGTGAAGAGCCCCTCGGGAAGCCGGCCGGCGAACCAGCCTTGCAGTTCCTCGTCGGTGAGCGCAGGGGCAGGGGTGGGCTCGGTCTGGTGGTGGGGGTACTGGTGCTCGAATCTCATGCATTACATGATTACAGGGCAAGCAGAAAGAGTCAACACCCCGGCGGGCCGTGCCGCTCAGAGACCGTCGCCGGGATGCAACGCTCGGCCGGGCAACGCTCAGCGGACGTCTTCCGGGCGCAGTGCCCGGGAATCAGCGATGGAGGATCAGTTGCCGCGCCCCCTGTCGCGCTTCTTCTTGGACTGATCCGCGAGGTCCTGGAAGGTCTGCCCCGTTCCGAGCATCTGCTGTCCAGTGCCCCAGCCGGGCTGCATCCCGCCGAGCGCGGCCTGCTGGCCCGCACTCTGGGTGGCCCTCGCCACCATCTGGCTGACCCAGGCCTGTGCCTCCTCATGGTTCCTGAACTTGCCGGACCTCACCAGTGCGTCCAGAACCCGTGGGTTCTGCATGGCGGCGGTGAACTGGGGGAGGCTGGGGACGCCGGGGACGCCGGGGACGCCGGGGGCACCGGGGGCACCGGGAAAGCCGGCGGGCATGCCACCGCCGTATGCCGCAGGGAAGCCCGGAGGCAGCGCGCCGGGGCCGGCCACGGGGAAGCCCGGAGGCAGCGCGCCCGCCGGGGGGAAGCCCGGAGGCAGCGCGCCGGGGCCGGCCGGGGGGAAGCCCGGAGGCATGGCGCCGGCCGCAGCCGGTGCGAAGCCCGGAGGCATGGCGTCCGGAGCAGCCGGGGGAAAGCCCGGAAGCATCGCGTCCGGAGCAGCCGGGGGGAAGCCCGGAGGCATGGCATCCGCCGCAGCCGGCGGGGAACCCGCGGACTGGCCAAACGGGGTGCCCTGTGGGTAGCCGGGTGAGAAGGCGCTACCGGAGGCCGGATCGTAGCTGGGCGTGGGGACCGGGACGGGCTCGGGCTCGGGGGACTGGCGGTGGCCCAATTTCATAGGAGGCATGCTCGCAAGCGGGGAGCGACGGTGTCAAACCCGGCGGCTCAGCCGGGAAGGCCGCGGGCGGCGTCCTCCAGCGCCGCTCGGAGGAGCGGCGCGGCGACCGGGTGGGCAGCGAGCGGCGAGCCCTTGCCGAGGATGTCGCGATTGGTCTTGCGGATGTAGCGCCGCGTGAACTCCGGCTCCCCCAGGGCGACGACGTCGCGGATGTTGGAGAGGCGGTCCGCCGCCTTGAGCAGGGTGGCGTCAGGGTCCTTCCAGATCTCGCGGTAGTGGGCGCGCCGCATCGCGCCGGTCATCGCGGGTGCTGGGTCGGTGAGCAGGGCGACGAGCTGGCGGGTGCGCTCCGGGAAGTCCACCAGGCCGTCGACGGTGAGCTCCGAGTCCTCGACCGCATCGTGCAGCAGCCCAGCCGCGAGGATCGCCGGATCGGTGACCCCCAGCTGCTCGCGCAGGATGAGCGCCACCTCCACCAGGTGGTCGATGTACGGGGTCCCCTGGCGCCGGGGCTGCCCTGCATGGGCGCGCTCGGCGATCGCGTGGGCGCGGGTGAGCAGGGCCGCATCCGGCTCCGGAACGCAAGCCAGCAGGTCGCCCAGATCGGCGGTCGGACGGGCGGCGGCGGCCATGTGAAGCCGACGATACATGGGGGCACCGGATGGAACGTTCCGGCGGCCCCACGTGCCCCGGGCGGAAAGGGGCTGCCGCGCGCCCCGGCGCGATCACGCCATCATTGCCGGTGACGTCACGCAAGGAGAGCCGATGGGCGCGGGAGCGCTGTTCATCGCGGTGTTCCTCGCCTGCGCCGTGGAGGCGGTCGAGGCGACCACGATCGTCCTGGCGGCCGGCCTCGCCCGCGGCTGGAGGTCAGCCGGGTACGGCGCCGTGGCGGCGGTCGCCGTGCTCGCCGTCGTGGTGGCCGCGCTCGGGCCCGCACTCACCGCGATCCCGACGAATGCCCTGCGCCTCGTCATCGGCACGGTCCTGCTCGTGTTCGGCGTGCAGTGGCTGCGCAAAGCGGTGCTGCGCGCGGGCGGCGTGACCGCCCTGCACGACGAGGAGGCGATCTTCCAGAGGAAGCTGGCGGCAGCGCAGCGGGCCGCCTCTCACCGGAGGGGCACCGTCCCGGACTGGTACGGGTTCACGCTCGCCTTCCAGGGTGTGCTCCTCGAGGGGACGGAGGTGGCATTCATCGTGCTCACCTTCGGGAGCAACCAGCACGCCATCCCCCTGGCCTCGGCCGCCGCCGGGGCCGCGATCCTGGTGGTGGGCACGGCCGGCTTCGCGGTGCGGGCGCCGCTCGCCCGGGTGCCCGAGAACGCCCTGAAGTTCCTGGTCGGGGTCATGCTCACCGGGTTCGGTGCCTTCTGGGCGGCGGAGGGGGCGGGGGCGCGCTGGCCGGGTTCGGACGCGGCGCTGCTCGTGCTGCTGCCTGGTATCGCGCTCCTCGGCCTGCTGCTCGTGGCCGGGCTGCGCCGGCAGAAGGGCACCCGGGATCGCCGGATCGCGGCCGCGTCGCCCGCCCAGCAGGCGAGCTGATGCGCCGGAGGTTGCGCGCTCTGGCTGCGTTCGTATACGACCTCGTCATCGGCGACGACTGGAGGGGGGCGCTCGGGCTGGCCATGGCGGTGGCCGTGACCGCGGCGATCAGCCGGACCACGTTCCCGAGTTGGTGGCTGCTGCCCACAGCGATCCTCGTCCTGCTCCCATGGAGCATCTGGCGGACGGCGCGGCGCCGCGCCTGATCGCAGCTGAAAGCGGTCAAGAGGCCCCCGCCGGGCCGCGGAGCTGGGCCCGGCTTCGGCGTCCAGATCGACGGCCTGGGCGCCGCCCCTCAGACCAGGCGGTGGGCGTCCCGGGGGTCGAGGGCGACGTGGTGCTTGGTCCGGATGTCACGCACCGTGCCGCTCTGCGCCCGCATCACCAGGCTGTGGGTCTCCGCCCACCAGTTGTGGTACTGGACGCCGCGCACCAGGCCGCCACCGGTCACCCCGGTGACCGCGACCGCGACATCCTTGCCCGGAACCAGGTCAGCGATGCCGAACTTCGCCTCCGGGTCGAACCTGGCGGCGCGGAGCGCCGCCGCCTCCTCCTGGTTGCGCATCCAGGGCCGGCACTGCATCTCGCCACCGAGGCAGCGCAGGGCGCAGGCGGCGAGGACCGCCTCGGCGGTGCCCCCGGACCCGATGAAGACGTCGATGCCGCTGCCCGGCCAGGCCGTCATCAGCGCCGCAGCGATGTCGCCGTCGCTGATGAGCACGAGCCGGCTGCCCAGCACACGCACCCGCTCGATGAGGCTCTGGTGACGGGGGCGGTCGAGCAGCATGACGGTCAGGTCCGGGACCTGCACGTCCATGGCGAAGGCGATGCGGCGCAGGTTGTTCTCGGGGGTGTCGCCGATGTCGATGGCACCCCGCGCCCCGGGCCCCACCGCCAACTTGTGCATGTAGGCGCAGGGGGGCGGCGTGGCGATCCCGCCGGGCTCGGCGGCCGCGGCGATCGAGAGTGCCTGCGAGAGCCCCTTGGCGACCAGGCTCACGCCGTCGACCGAGTCGATCGCCAGGTCCACCGGGTCGCGTCCGACCCCGATGCGCCGCCCCGGGCTGAGGGGGTCGGCCACGCCGCCGGCATCGATGACGATGTGCCCGTCGAAGGGCATGCCGAGGAGGGCCTCCTCCATGGCGCGCTCCCCGACATCGCGCGTGCTCGTCTTGTCACCGCGGCCGAGCCAGTGGCCGACGGCCAGGGCGGCGGCCTCGGTGGCGCGCAGGAGCTCGAGTCCACGGTGACGTTCGCGGCTCAACCGTGCCGGCGAAACCGTGGCCGCCCGACGCTCTGCTGGGGTCAGGGCTCAGCCGCCTCCATGGCCGGGTCGACGCGCGACGAGAGGACCCCCCGGACGGATCCCGGGATCTCGTTGGCGACCGGCGCCGGAGCGGCGGCGGCCCCGGCGGCCTCCGCACGCGTCGCCTCGGCGTCGACGCCGGCCCGGCGGCAGACCGCGGCCATGAACTCCCGGAAGAGCGGGTGGGGCCGGCCCGGCCGCGAGCGGAACTCGGGGTGGAACTGCGACCCGACGAAGAACGGATGGTCGCGCAGCTCGATGATCTCGACCAGGCGTCCGTTCGGTGAGGTCCCGCTGTAGACGACGCCGAATTCGGCCAGGCGCTCCCGGTATTGATTGTTGAACTCAAAGCGATGGCGATGGCGCTCGTACACGACCGACTCGCCGTAGGCGGCCGCGGCGTGGGTGCCCGGCTGCAGCTTGCAGGGGTAGACGCCCAGGCGCATGGTCCCGCCCTTGTTCTCGATGTCACGCTGCTCGGGGAGCAGGTCGATGACGGGGTTGGCGGTGAAGGCGTTGAACTCGGTGGAGTTGGCGTCCTCGGTGCCCAGCGCCTCGCGCGCGATGTCGATGGTCGCGCACTGCATGCCCAGACAGAGGCCGAGATAGGGCACCTCGTGGTGGCGCGCGAATCGGGATGCGAGCACCTTGCCCTCGATCCCCCGGTGGCCGAATCCGCCGGGCACCACCACGCCGTCCACGCCCTCGAGTCTCTCCGGGGTCATCTCCTCGGCGTTGACCCACTCCAGGTGCAGGTCGACACCGCAGTGCACCGCAGCATGGCGGAGCGCCTCGGCGACGCTGATGTAGGCGTCGGGCATGGCCACGTACTTGCCGACCAGGGCGACGCTCACCGCCGGCTTGGGGGCCTGGATGCGGGCCACCATCCGGCGCCAGTCGTCGAGATCGGGCGCCCCGGCCGAGATGCCCAGCAGCTCGACGATGTAATCGCCCAGCCCGGCCGCCTCGAGCATCAGCGGCACCTCGTAGATGGAGCGCGCGTCGGGAACATTGATGACCGCCCGCAGAGGAACATCGCCGAAGAGTGCGATCTTCTCCTTCTGCCCTTCACCGATCAGACGGTCGCTGCGCGCGACGATGACGTCCGGCTGGATGCCGATGGAACGGAGCTCGTTCACCGAATGCTGGGTCGGCTTGCTCTTGAACTCCTCGCTGGCCGCGATGTAGGGGACGAGGGTCAGGTGCACGTAGCAGACATTGCTGCGGCCGATGTCGTTCTTGAACTGGCGGATCGCCTCCAGGAAGGGCAGCGACTCGATGTCGCCAACGGTCCCGCCGACCTCGACGATCACGACATCCGGTTCAGGAAGCTCGTTTTCGGCGACCCGGAGAACGCGCTGCTTGATCTCGTTGGTGATGTGGGGAATGACCTGGACGGTGCCCCCAAGGTAATCGCCACGCCGTTCTTTGGCGATCACACTCGCGTAGATGCGACCGGTGGTGACGTTGCTCGCCTGGGAGAGGGCGACATCGACGAAGCGCTCGTAATGGCCGAGGTCGAGGTCGGTCTCAGCCCCATCGTCGGTGACGAAGACCTCGCCGTGCTGATACGGCGACATGGTGCCGGGATCGACGTTCAGGTAGGGGTCGAGCTTCTGCATCCCGACATGAAGCCCCCGAGCCTTGAGGATCGTGCCGATGGAGGCGGCGGTGATGCCCTTGCCCAGCGAGGAGACGACACCGCCGGTCACGAACACGAACTTGGCCATCGTGGAGGACCTCCCGGTGCCGTGGTTTTTCCGATGTTACCAGTTACTGATTGGGCGCGACACGCTGTTGACGACTGGAAGCCTCCACTCCGCATCCGGGCCGGCCGGGCCGCGCCGCCCGCCGCCTGCTCAGCCGGCGCCCCGCGGTTCGAGGATCACCACCCGGGTCTCCTCCGCCGTCCCCATCGCCCCGGTGAGGCTGAGCTTGGGCTGGGTCGGCAGGGCCTCGTCGGTGAGCCCCATCTCCTTGGCGAACCTGTCAACAGGATCGTAGTCGCCACTGCCCTCCACTCCACTGCTGCGGTAGCGGACCGGCACGACGATGGACGGAGCGATGGCGTTCACGACCTTGGTGGCGGCCACGGCGCCGAGCGCATCCACGCCACCGACGGGGATGGCGAGCACATCCACCCGGCCCAACTCGTCCACCTCTTCCTCGGTGAGCTGACGGTCGAGCCTGCCCAGGGTGGCGACACAGACCTCGTCGACCTCGATGCGCATGATCGTCGTCTCGCCGGAGACCAACCCGTGGATGGTGACGCCACGAACCTCGAACTCCCCGGGCCCGGCCACCTCCTGCGGCTGGCCCTCGCGCAAGCGCAGCCGCTCGGGGACCGTCTCGCCGTCGGTGCGCACGATGATGTCGGGCTGCGAACGGCCGAGGCCGGGCAGCGTGGTGGCGGGCGGGTCGACGAGCACCACGACGTCGCGGCCGCGCAGGCGGAGGCAGGAAAGTCCGAGATAGGTGATCTCCACGGTCCGAGCGATCTTAGCCGGGATCGGTGTCAGGACGGGCCGGCCGGGGGGGCCGGGAGCGTGGGCCGCCGGCCGATCGCGCTCCTGCTCAGGACGACGCGGGCGACGGCGAGCTGACCGAGCCCCCCACCTGGACCGCGATGGTCTGGGTGGTCGTCCCCCTGACCACCGTGACCTCGGCGGTGTCGCCGGGGCTGAATCCGAGGGAGGCGGGATCGAAGGGATGGGTGGCGTCCATAGCGATCCCGTTCACCGAGGTGACGATGTCGCCCGCCTGGAGCCCGGCAGCCGCAGCCGGGCCGCCGGCGTCGACGGAGTTGATGAGGGCGCCGGGGATGGTGCCGGCCGCGGCGGCGCGAGCCGGGTCGAGGTAGCTGGAGACGACCCCGAAGGTGCCCGAGGTCTGCACCGCCCCCCCGGAGACGCTCGCGATCAGGGTCGCGGCCGCGCTCAGCGAGAGGGCGGTGACATCGGGCGGGGATGGAGCCTGGGTGATCGTGTCGACAACGCCGATCAGGTCCCCGGCGGCGTTGAGCACCGGCGCCCCGTCGGCCCCGGGCTCGCTGATGGCACCGATGCTGATCGCCCCCTGCAGGGTCGTCTGGCCGGTGGCGGTGGCGGTGGTCACCGTCACCCCCACCGCACTCACATCGCCCACGCCCACGTCCAGTCCCCCGGAGGCCGGGCGGCTGAGAGCGATCGCCTCGTCGCCGACCGCCGGAGGGGAGGCGGCGAGCGGGATCGCGTCGAGATTGAGATTGGTGGCACCGGTCACGCTCAGCACCACCAGGCCGTGGGTGGCGTCCACGCCCGCGACCACGGCATCGTAGCCCTGGCCGTCGGCGAGCCCCACCCGGAGCTGGCTGGCGCCCTCGACGGCGTGAGCGCTGGTGAGGATCAATCCATCCGAGCTGACCACGACGCCATCGACGAGGCTGGCTGTCCCGTCCGCCAGCTCGGCGGCGGTCACCGGCTGCGTGGCAATGGTGACCACTGACGCCGCGTTCGCCTGGGCGAGCTGGCCGATGGTCTGGGGCCGGGTGCTCGTCGACCCGGTGATCTGCTGGTAGACGATGCGCTGGACCGGGCCGTAGTGCTGGTAGATCGACCAGGCGGCCGCTCCCCCACACAGTGCCCCGACGAGGGCGACGAGAATCCCGGCCGCGAGCACCCGCACCCGGGGGCCGGGACGGATCAGCGGCTGGACGGGCGGGGATTCCGGCGCGGTCTCTTCCATCGACCCCGCAGGGTACGACACCGGAGGGCGGCTATTCGCCACCCTACTCATCCTGCGCGCGCGCGGCGCGCCTACAACCCCGCCTCGAGGCGCCCTCAATGCCGGGCCCTGCCGCGAACCTCCCCGGCCGGCTGCGCCTGGCAGGGGCTAGGGTGACGGCGTCGGCGACGCGGCGGCCGGGGTGACCGACGGCGTCGGGAGGCTCACCCCGCCGGCCGCGAGCAGCAGCTCGAGCTGGCTGATGTCGGAGTTGATCGCCGCCTGCGCCTGACCGGCCGCGCTCAGGTTGCCGCTCGCGTAGTCGGCCTTGAGGTTGGCCTCCTGGGTGACCAGGTCGCTGATGATCGCCAGCTCCGGGGAGGTGTAGCCGCCGGCAGGCGGGGACACCGACGGGCTAGCCGTCGGGGTCGGCGAGGCACCTGGCGAGGCCACGGGCGTCGCCTCGGGTGAGGCGGCCGCGGTCGTTCCGGGAGGAGCCAGGCCTGTCGGCAGGGTGGTGACGTTGTACAGGGTCGCGATCGCGCTGGACAGACTCGTCCCCATGGCGACGCTGTTCTGCGTGCCGACGATGACGAAGCGAAGCTGCGGGAAGCTCACCCCGCTCGCCTGGTTGGGCAGCACGTAGAAGGGGCGCACGAAGAGGAAGGAGTCGTCGTTGAAGGGCAGCACGATGACGTTGCCCAGGTAGACCTGGGAACCCGACTGCCCCACCAGCGTGCGTTCCTCACTGATGGTCGGGTCGGTGTTGGAGTTGTTGTCGAACTGGTAGGGGCCGCGCACGTTGGTGTTGTTGCCCAGGGGGACGGCCACCAGAGGCGGATGGTCCGTCGTCGTGTAGTCAGACTCCGCCGCCAGCCACGCGGTCATGTTGCTCGCCTGCCCGCCACTCCCACTCTGATAAGGGCTGAACGCCTGCATCAGGACGAATTGGGGGGTGGGGTTGCCGGGCAGGGTCAGCTCGACGTACTGGGGTGTGGTCGTGACCACGGTGCCGTCGGGCTGGAGCCCCTGGGACGGGGTGTAGAAGTCGTTCTTGGCGAAGAAGTCGGCCGCGACCTGAGGGTTGCTGACCGGCAGCGTGTCATCCACGTGCACCTGGGCGTAGACCTTGACCTGGTTGCTGAAGAGGTCCTCCGGGTAGCGCAGGTGCTGGACCAGGAAGGAGGGCATCTGACTGATAGGGTGGAGCAGCCCGGGGTAGATGCTGCTCCAGGCGGCGGTGAGGGGCTCGCTCATGTCGACCGCGTAGAGGGTGACGGCGCAGGTGCGGGCGTTGATCACCGCCTTGACGGCGTTGCGCTGGTAGGAGATCCCGCTGACGTTGTCGGACTCCGGGAAGCTGCCGGTCTCGACGTACGCGTCGGCGATCCACATCAGATCATCCGTCTGCGGGTCGGCCACGATGTAGGGGTCGGAGTCGACGGTCAGGAACGGCGCGATGCTCTGGATCCTCTGGTCGATGGTCCGGTTGATCAGGACCACGCTCTGGCTGTTCGGGAGGGTGCTCAGGAAGAGGTTGAGGCCCCCGAACTCGGTGATCGAGGTGGCCAGCTTGTCGATCGGGTTGTTGATCGTGAAGCCGGCCATGCCGGTGCCGGCGTGCATGTAGGCGTCCGGCGTCGACGGGTAATTGAATTCGAGCTGGTTGGTGTTGACCACCACCGGCTGGGAGGTCTGCTCACCGCAGTAGATCTCCGGGTTGCCGGCGGTGGCGTCGCCGGTGGCGCCGAAGCTCAGTGCCGGAGGGGCGGTGGAGCCGACCTGCTGGAGCGGCTCCTTGCCGTCCAGGATGTCGGGCTCGCCCTCGGCTCCGACCTGGCTGACGGAGACCGCGGTGATGCCGTAGCCGTGGGTGTAGACGAAGGTGTCGTTGACGAAGTTGGAGTTGGGGATGTCGCCCTCGGCGATCTCGCGGGCCCCGATCATCACCTCGGTCTCCTGCCCGCTGGCGTTGGGGTAGCGGTCGATGGTGACGTTGTCGAAGGTCTGGTAGCTGCGGGTGCGATCGACCTGGTTGAGGACGGCCGGAAGCTGGGTGGGATCCTGGACCCGGATGTTGGCCAGCGTCCCGGGGTCGGCGGCGAGATCGCCCGTGAGGGTCGGGCTGACCACCGTCTTGAAGGGCTCGTCGACGACGGACGCCTGACTGCCGGTGGTCTCCAGGCCCCATGCGTAGCGGCTCGAGGTCAGGTAGTTGTCGATCGACTTGGCCTGAGCCTGCTCGGCGTTGGGGTTGACGGCGGTGGCGGTGTAGACCGCCTCGGGAATGATGGTGAGCGCTCCCGCCACGACCAGCCAGCCCCCGAGCAGCCCGCCCATCCAGGCGACCGTCCCCCAGGTGGGCCGCCGCCGGCTCCGCCGAACCAGGATGGCGCCGATCGCCACCGCGAAGACCAGCGCGATCCACTGGAGGGCACTGAGCACAGGAATGAGCACGTTCAGGTCGGTGGCATTGGGACCGACGAACGCGTACTGGGAGTTCTGCTCGGTAGCCAGGTGGTAGACGCCGAAGTGCGCCCCGAGCCCGGCCATGATGAAGATGCCGATCAGCGCCACCCCCGCGTGTCGTGTGCCGATCCTGAGCGCGTCGTCGGCGCTCATCCCCTTGGCCGGGTGGAGCTGGACGTCCAGCTCGTCGGGGGCGTGGATCACCATCAGGGCGACGCAGACCACCGCGATCGCGCCGAGGAGGCCGATGACCGCGCCCCCCCACAGCAGCGCCGAGAAGGAGTCGATCACCGGGAGGGTGAAGACGAAGAAGCCGTAGTCCATGTGGAAGACCGGGTCGGTGGCGCCGAAGGCGTGGCCATGGATGAAGAGGAGGACGTCCTGCCACGAGCCGGCGAGGTGGGCACCCCCGCCGATGCCGGCCAGGACAGCGATGGCGATCCCGGTCCAGAAGGTGATCCGTCCGGCCAGGGCGTCGATGCCGCGGACGGCGCGCGCCCAGAAGGGCACGCTGGCCCCGACCAGACCGCCGGTGATGACGAGCCCGATCAGGAAGAGGACGACCTGGGCGATCAGCGGGGTCCAGAAGACGTTGGTGTGGCCGAGGCTGGAGAGATAGAGGTAGTTGACCCGGAGCTGCGCCAGCACGAAGACCACGATCACCAGGACGACGATCACGGCGATGACGATCAGCGCGATCTTCCGGAACCGGGTGTAGCGAGGACTCCGGACCACCCGGGGCCGGCGCCGCCGGAACAGCAACTCAGGGTCGAAGTTGAAGGTGCTCACCGCCCGGCCGATGGTACTCGACTTGACCCCGGCGGTCGCGCCAGGGCCTCCCCTCCCCGGTCGACCCGGTCGTGAGCTGTCGCCGGCCGGCGGCTAGCGCCGCTGGAGCAGGAGACGGACGTCGAACGGGTCGCGACGCCGCCGGATCCGCCGCGACACCTCGGGGCGAACCTGGACCATGTAGGGCTCCTGCTCGCGCAGGACCTCCTCGATGGCGTCGGCGACCAGCATCCCGCCATGGACGGTCGGCACCCGGTCGGCCAGGGCGTCGGCCATCCTCTCGGTGACGACCGTGATCTCCATCTCGTGGGCCTGCTCCAGGAGGGTCAGGCAGTCGTCAAGGCGACGGAGCCGTTGCCGACGGTCCTCACCACCCTGCAACTCGATCATGGGTGAAAAATAGCGCAATTCGACCACGACAGGGAGTCCCGCCAGGTCGAGAGGCTGCCCCCCGCTCCGCGGACCCCTCCCGGCGCTTCCGCCCTGCCTTCCCCGTCCCCGCCGGCGCTGAGGCCGGATGGGATCAGCGGAAGGGCGCCCCCGCCCGCCGGGGACGCGCGCGGGACCCGGGAAGGGTGGTGGCGGGCGGGGAGGCGACGACCGCGGCCGGCCGCTCCGGCCGGTGGGACGGTCTCCCGTTGCCGGCGGCGGCGCCGATGATCGGGCGGAGATAGACACCCGTGGCGCTCCGGGGCTCGCCCGCGATCATCTCCGGGGTACCGGCCGCGACCACCTCGCCCCCGGCGTCCCCGCCGTCCGGGCCCAGGTCGATGATCCAGTCGGCGGTCTTGACCACGTCCAGGTTGTGCTCGATGACGATGACGGTGTTGCCCGCGTCGACCAGGCGGTGGAGAACGGTGAGGAGCTTCTCCACGTCCGCAAAGTGCAATCCGGTGGTGGGCTCGTCGAGGATGTAGAGGGTGCGCCCGGTATCGCGCCGCGAGAGCTCGGTGGAGAGCTTGACCCGCTGCGCCTCGCCGCCGGAGAGCTGGGTGGCGGGCTGGCCCAGCCGGATGTAGCCGAGCCCGACATCCTGCAGAGTTCGGAGGCGGCGGACGATGCGGGGCTGGTTGGCAAAGAGCTCGGCGGCATCGTCGACGGTCATCTCCAGGACGTCGGCGATCGACTGGCCGCGGAACTTCACCTCCAGCGCCTCGCGAGTGTAGCGACGTCCCTTGCAGACGTCGCAGGCGACGTAGATGTCGGGCAGGAAGTGCATCTCGATCTTGATCATCCCGTCGCCCGAGCAGGCCTCGCACCGCCCGCCGGAAACGTTGAAGGAGAAGCGACCCGGCTTGTAGCCGCGGATCTTGGCCTCGGGCAGCTTGGCGAAGAGGTCGCGGATGTCGGTGAAGACGCCCACGTAGGTGGCCGGGTTGCTGCGCGGGGTCCGGCCGATCGGCGACTGGTCGACGTCGATGACCTTGTCGATGTGCTGGATGCCCTCGACGTTCTCGTGCCTGCCGGGGCGCTCCTTGGCCCGGTAGAGGGCCTGAGCAAGGCGGCGGTAGAGGATGTCGTTGACGAGCGTCGACTTGCCGCTGCCACTGACTCCGGTGACGCAGATGAAGAGGCCGAGGGGGAACTGCACGGTCAACGACTTGAGATTGTTCTCGCTGGCACCGGTCACGGTGAGAGCCCGGCCATCGGTGGAGCGGCGCAGCGGCGGGATGGGGATGCGGAGCTCGCCGCGGAGGTACTGGCCGGTGACGCTGCGTTCTGACGCGAGCACGTCCGCGAGGGTGCCGGCGACGATCACCTCCCCGCCGCGCTCCCCGGCTCCGGGACCGATGTCGACGATGAAGTCCGCGCTCCGGATGGTCTCCTCGTCGTGCTCGACGACAATCAGGGTATTGCCCAGATCGCGGAGGGTCGTGAGGGTGGCGAGCAGCTTGTGATTGTCCCGCTGATGGAGACCGATGGACGGCTCGTCGAGGATGTAGAGGACACCCATCAGCTTGCTTCCGATCTGGGTCGCGAGCCGGATGCGCTGACTCTCGCCGCCGGAGAGCGACGCCGAGGCCCGGTCGAGGCTCAGATAATCGAGCCCGACGTCGCGGAGGAAGCCGAGCCGCTCGCGGATCTCCTTGAACGCCCTGCCCGCGATCTGCATCTCGCGCTCGGTGAGCCTGAGGTTCTCGCTGCGGCGGAGCGCCATCACCACCGTGAGAGCGGTGAAGTCCATGATGCTCATCCCGTCGACGGTGACGGCGAGGAACTCCGGCTTGAGCCGCTTGCCGCCGCACGCCGGGCAGGGCTTCTGCATCATCAGCCGCTCGATCTCCTGCTTGACCCACTCCGACTCGGTCTCGCGGTAGCGGCGCTCGAGGTTGGGGATCACGCCCTCGTAGGACGCGTCGTAGGCGTGGGTGCGACCGGTGTGGGAGACGTAGCGCATCCGGACGGTCTCGTCCTTGGGGAGCCCGTAGAGGATGACCCGCTGCTCACGGGCCGAAAGGTCGCGGAAGGGGACGTCGGTGGGGATCCTGTAGTGGCGGCAGACGTTCTGGAGGACGTCGAGGAGCCACATCTGGGACGGGCCCTTTGTCCAGCCGGAGAGCGCCCCATCGTCGATGGAGAGCGACGGGTCGCGCACCACCGCGTCGCGGTCGACCTCCATGCGCAGCCCGAGCCCGGTGCAGGTGGGGCAGGCGCCGTGCGGGTTGTTGAAGGAGAAGTTGCGGGGAGCGGGCTCCTCCATGGAGATGCCGCAGTAGACGCAGGCGTAGTCCTGGGAAAAGAGCATCTCGCCGACGGCCACGGTCCGGGGGGAGGTGCCGTCGGGCGCCTCGGGGACCCCGTCATCTTCGGCCTCGGACGCAGCCGCCGAGTCGCCCGTCACAGCCGCGGTCGTGACCCCTGTGCCGTCAGTGCCGGCCGCCTCGGGCCCGGGCAAACTGGGCTCGGCCTTGGGCGCGGCTGCTCCTGCGGCACCCTCGGTCCCCTCCTCTCCCCGGCTCCCGGGCTGGTCGGCCGGGATCAGCAGGATCAGGCCGTCGCTCAGCTTGGCCGTCTGCTCCAGCGAGTCGCTGAGCCGGCTGCGCAGCTCGGGACCGATCACGACGCGGTCGACGACGATCTCAATGTCGTGCTTGAACTTCTTGTCGAGGACGATGGGGTCGCCAAGGTCGCGGACCTCACCGTCGACCCGCGCCCGGGCATAGCCCTTGCGGCGAGCCTCGGCGAAGATCTCGCGGTGCTCACCCTTGCGCCCCTGCACCATCGGCGCCGCCACCATCAGCCGGGTGCCCTCGGGGAGGGCCAGGACCTGGTCGGCGATCTGCTCGATGGTCTGCTTGCTGATCTCCCGGCCGCAGCGGGGGCAGTGGGGGTGGCCGATCCGGGCGTACACCAGCCGGAGGTAGTCGTAGATCTCCGTGACCGTACCGACCGTGGAGCGGGGGTTCTTGCTGGTCCCCTTCTGATCGATGGAGATGGCCGGGGAGAGGCCGTCGATGTGGTCGACATCCGGCTTTTCCATCTGGCCCAGGAACTGGCGCGCGTAGGCGGAGAGCGACTCCACATAGCGCCGCTGTCCCTCGGCGTAGATGGTGTCGAAGGCGAGCGACGACTTGCCGCTCCCGGAGAGACCCGTCAGAACGATCAGGCTGTCCCGAGGCAAGCTGAGATCGATGTTCTTGAGGTTGTGCTCTCTCGCCCCTCGGATGTCGATGGTGTCGTGTGGCACTTGCTACCTAGCGTACCCAGAACCGGTCGTCCGGCCACCAACCCGTCCGCGAGCGGGCTCTGGCGTCCGGAAACGAACATGTGTACGTTACTCGCCTGAGGGGCGCCTCGTCCAGGGTCTGGGGTCGCCGTGATCAGCTCGGAGCTGGGTCGGCAAACGCCTCGACGACGCTCGTCTCCTGGAACTGGGGGGATCGCCAGCCGCGCGGAATCGCCAGTGGCGCCCGCGCTCGCCTGGCCGATCACGCGGGAGGTGGCGCGGGGGCAGCTGCTGCCGCTGGCGCACCGTTGGTACCGCGACGTCTCCGACGCTGCTACCTTCGCGGGGACGTGGATGGAAGCGCAGACCTCGGAGCCCTCCTGGCCCACCTCGAGCCCGTGCTGCGCCCCGGTGAGTACGTGTTCTGCACGCTCCCCGACCGGGTCATCCCCGCCGGCGTGGCGCCACTCCTCGTCTTCCAGGAGGAGGAGGGGACGACGCTTGTCGTGCAGCGCAGCGACGCTCGGCGCATCGGAATGGGCTATTCCACCTCCTGGGCCTGGATCAGCCTCGAGGTGCACTCGTCACTTGAGGCGGTTGGCCTCCTCGCCGCGGTCTCAGCGGCCCTGGCCGGTGGCGGCATCAGCTGCAACGTGGTGTCCGCATTCCATCATGATCACGTCTTCGTTCCACTGAACCGTGGCGAAGAAGCCCAGGTGATCCTCCGCGAGATCTCCGATCGGGCACGGTCCCTCAGTCGGCGAAGCCCGCTCTTCCGGACAACCGCGTAGGCGGTGGCATAGGGCGAATGGGTGTGCAGCACACAGCCAACGTCAGGGTGGTCCTCGTACATGGCCGTGTGCATCGCGACCACGGCGCCCTGGATGGGCGGCAAGTCACCCTCGAGCGGCGTCCCGTCCAGACGGACCCGCACCACGGCGGATGGTGTGTGGCCTCGGAGCGACGGGCCCCCCGTCCTGCGCGAGGGTTGGGGAATGTCACGTGAAGGGCAAGCGCGCGGAGGCGGCGTCCTGACACCTCAAGACGCTGGATGTCGATGTGGCCCATACTAACCGCAGCGTCTGGAGCGGGTCGCTCTCGACGTGAGCACCCAACACTGGGGTGCGCGAGCCGGCCCCGGGGAGCGTTCAGCGTGATCACATTTGGCATCATCCTGATGATCATCGGATTCGTCGCAGGGATCCCATTCCTGTGGACGGTCGGGGTGATCCTGCTCGTGATCGGGTTAGTGCTCTTGGTCCTCGGCAGCCTCGGACGCGCGGTCGGCGGCCGTCGCCACTACTACTGAGTCAGGGCATGCGCTGGCCCCGACGTCCGGGTCGGGACGTGTACCAGGGCCGCGCTTCGGAGGATCAGGTGGTGAGCTCTCGGCATTTCGACGTGGTGGTGCTCGGTGGAGGATCGGTCGGCGAAGTCGTCGCTCCAGCCGTCGCAAGAGCCGGACACTCGGTCGCGATCGTGGAGGTACTCCGTGTCGGTGGTGAGTGTCCCTACGTCTCCTGCATGCCGAGCAAGGCGATGCTCCATGCCGCCCACCTGCGTCGCGCGGCCGCCGGAGGCCGATGGCTGGGTATCGGCACCGATGCCAGGGCAGCCGGAGCTGCGTATGCGGCCGCCACCGCTCGCCGCGATGTGATTGCTGAGCACCGCGATGATCGAGCCACCGCGAAACGCCTCCAGGAGGACGGCGTCACCATCCTGCGCGGCGGTGGCCGCATCACGGGCGCAGGCACCCTGGCGGTCGGCGGTACGAGCATCGACTGGACAGACCTGGTCATCTCAACGGGCTCCGCTCCCGTGATTCCGGAGATCCCTGGCCTTGGATCGATCGACGCATGGACCAGTGACCAGGCGCTGAGCTCCGCCGATCGTGTCGCACGCCTGGCCATCGTCGGAGGGGGACCGGTGGGCTGTGAGCTCGCCGACGTCTACGCGAGTTTCGACTCACGCGTCACCATCGTGCAACAGGCCCCCCGGCTGGTGCCGCGGGAGGAGCAATCAATCGGCGACGAGTTGATGCGCCTCTTCCAGCAGCGCGGCATCGCAGTCAGGGTGTCCACGCGAATCGAGGCCGCGGCGCGGACCGCGCACGGAGTCGAGCTGAATCTGTCCAGTGGGGACACGCTGGTGGTGGATCGCGTCCTCATCGCTGCGGGACGCAAGCCCCGTACGAAGGTTGGGCTGGAGTGCATCGGCGTCGAGCCCGGCCCACGCGGAATCGAGATCGACGAGACCTGTCGCGTCCGCGGCCAGGAGCACGTATGGGCCGGCGGCGACGTGACCGGCGTCGCACCCTTCACGCACACCGCCTCGTATCACGGACGGGTGATCGCGGCCAATCTCAACGGCACGCGGACCGTAGCCGATCATCGGGCGCTGCCACGGTGCGTCTTCACAGAGCCGCCGATCGCGTGTGTCGGCGAGACGACGGGGTCCGCTGAGCGCAAGGGGATGGACGTGATCGTGGCGACCGCTCAACTGGCAGCCACGGCCCGTTCGCAGACGGACGCGGCCTTGGACGGGCATCTCACACTCATCGCCGACCGGCAGCGCGGTGTTCTCCTCGGTGCGGCGGCGATTGGCGCTCGCGCCGACGAGTGGATCGGCGAGGCGGTGATGGCCATCCGGGCGGAGATCCCACTCGAGGTCATGGCAGATGTCGTTCATCCGTTTCCCAGCTTCTCCGAGGCGTACGAGCCGGCGCTGCGACAGCTGCTCTCCCGCGCGTGAACTCCGGGCTCGGCCGGGCGCACGCGGTTGGACTGAGCCAGGAGCTAACCGCGAGTTGGGCCGGGCGCCCGAAGGGGCACCACCTGGTCAGGTGCCCACCCGTAGCGCCACGGCGGCGTCAGGTTCTAGGACCCTGAAGGTGAAGCTCTCCTCGATGTATAGCCGGACGAGATCGGCGTCATGGTCGACATACCCGATGGACAGGTCCTGCCCGCAGTCGAGCAGGAAATCTCCACCTCGCAGACTGAGCACGATCCCTCCCTGCACGCCGGGCGCCCACACCAGTGGGCCACCAAGGATTTGGCGGAGGTGGTCCAGGAGCAGGTACCCACCGTGCTCGGTGGTCTCGACGATCTCGGTGTAGATCTCCGGGCCGATGGCCAGCCCGTACGGCCCGTCGATCCCAGCCTGACGAAGTACGTCGACGGCGCGGGCGACTCCATTCGGATACCGTGGCGTGTCCTTTCCGAGCACGATCGGCTTGTGCGAGGTGCTCTCGGTGATGCCCCGCATCCCGGCCGCCGGGTGCCCGTGGAACACGGTCACGTTCTCCGCGAGTGCGATCTGCCGCGCCGCCTCGTCCAATCCGGCGAGATCGAGGTCGGTGGCTCCGCGCTCGGCGTCGTCCACTTCGGTGCGCGAGACCTTGAATTCGGCCCGCAGCTCCACCAAAGGCAAGACGCGCCGTTGCGCTGCCGTAACGCCCGCCGATGGTGCGGAGATCGAGACGAGCCGACCCAAGGGAGTGGCGGAGTGCGACCAACCGTGCGGTCCGCCAAAGTCCACCAGCTTTCGGGCCGCCAGGTGGGTGGCGAGCCGTGTCTTGGCCTCCTGATCGATCGCCGTCCATGCCGCGTTGGCGATGGGCGCCAGGTCCCGGTGCAGGTGGTTCATTGCTCCGCCCCCTTGAGGCTGCCAATGCCGAGGGATTCCGACCCGTTCGCACCAGGCGTCTCGTCCGGCCCCGGTGCGGCGCCCATGATCTCGGCCTCGACCTGGGTGATCGGCTCGGAGGTGAACAGGAAGGTGCGCAAGTGCTTATCGAGGACAGGATCGTGCCGGCGCAGCCACTCGAGGAGCATCGCGGCATGTTCCTTCTCCTCGTCTCGGTTGTGGGCGAGGACCGCGGCGAGGCTTGCGTCAGAGGTCGCCTTCACCCGTTGGTCGTACCAGTCGATCGCCTCGAACTCCTCACACAGGGACGTCCTGGCCCGGTGCTGGTCGATTGTCGCTTCGTCAAGAAGTTCAAGCGGTTCGTGCAGTCCTTCGCTTGCCATCGGTTGCTTCTCCTTTCGGCATCGTCCTGCCGTGAGGGGCACCTCACCTCCGAACCCCAGCTCAGCCAGGTGGAGACGGAGCGCGGCTTCGTCATGGTACACGCGGAAGGCACCGGCAACCTCGAGCTCCTGGCGGCCGTACCGGCCGATGACAGGCCCACTCCCAGCGCCGCGCACAGCGGGCGTCGAGCAGATCCCAGATGCTGTCCACCACGATGACGGAGTTGGTGATGGCGATCCCCGACCGCTGGGCGGCGGCGAGGAAGGGCTCGGGATCGGGCTTGGCGAAGGGGACCTCGTCGCGGGTGACGACCGGCACCGACGGCGGCACTCCCAGCTTGGCGAGATTTGGGGCGGCGGTCGCCCGGGTGCCATTGGTGGCGATCGCCTAGAGGACACCACGCTGAGAGAGGTCGGGGAGCGGCTCGATGGCCCTGGGCAGCGGCCGCACGTGCGGTGCCAGTTCACGGAAGACGCGAGCGTAACCCGCCTGCAGCGCCGCCACCAACTCGGTGGAGAACTCCCTGCCCATCTCTCTGGCGAGGGCGTTCACCGGCATCCCGTTGCTCATACCCACTGTGGCCGATCATCTCGGAGCCCGCCATCGCCGCTGCGGCCTTCGGATACGGCCTCTACTGCGCCCTGGCAGCGCCGGCGTCGGCCGGCTACCCGGGCGTGACCGGCAGCAGGCCCAGGACAGGCAGCAGAAGATGGGGGATCAATATGGAGAGCTCAGCCGCCGCTTCAGCCCGGCGACGTGGCGGCCACTGGTCTCCGACCCTGTTCTCGGGTGCGGTTAGACGACCCTGGGGTGGCCCAGTGTTGGCGAATGACACGTGCGGGACGGGCGTTCCCACCTCTCCTCTGGGGCGGGCCAACGTCCCCGGGATCACGACGCCTGGGGCTGCGAGGCCTCCGATTCGGGAGGCTCATCTGGCGGCCACAGCTCGGGTTCGAGGACGCAGAACTCGTTGTCCGCTGGGTCGGCCATGACCACCCAACTGACCGCGCCCTGGCCGATGTCCTTCTCGCGGGCTCCGAGGCCGATGAGCCGCTCGACCTCCCGCCGCTGATCGTCAGGCCGAAGGTCGAGGTGCAGGCGATTCTTGACCACCTTGGGTTCTGGGTTCTGGAGGAAGAGGATGCCCGGATTGCCCTGCCCGAGGTCGAGCCACCACCACACGCCCTCCTCGCCCCGCACCACCGGTCGCGAGAGTGCGGCGCTCCAGAACTGTCCGATCCTCTCAGGGTCGAGGCAATCAACCACGACCGCGGATACGCGCAAAGCCACAGCGGCGGAGGATAGCAACCCACCCTGGTCACTCGCCGAACATCGCGCGACGAACCCGTCCACCCGAGTCGACCGAGTGACGAGGGCCCGGAGGGACATCGGCCAGTCCCCCTCAAGTGAGGGGAGAGAGCACACTCCGCTGGCCCAGTGTTGGGGAATGACATTCGAGACGGCCGGCGTGCCGTCAGCCCTTGGAGTGGATCGACCTTGACGCTGAGGCCTTGACCTCGCGACGCGCCGCAGGGGCTGATGGACTGCAGGGGCGGGTCACGAGCCGTCGGCCGCGCTGTCCCCAGCCCACGCTGCACACTCAGCGGCGAGTCGATCGAGGCCAAGGGGGCCGAGGTCGAGGGCAGCCGCGTGGAAACGCTTGAGATCGAACGCCGGACCGAGGCGCCGCCTGGCCTCATCGCGGGCGCTGAGCCACGCACGCTCTCCCACCTTGTAGGCGATGGCCTGCCCTGGCCTTCCTAGGTAACGATCAAGCTCGCTGGCCAGGAAGTCGCGTGCAGAGCAGGTCCGGGTGAACAGGAACTCCCGGCCGAGCTCGGGGGTCCACGTCTTCGCGGGGTGAAAGCGCTCTTCGACGGGGATCCGGAGCTCGAGGTGCATGCCGATGTCGACCACCACTCGGACAGCCCGCAACAGCTGGCCATTCAGGAAGCCGAGCCGGTAGTCGGGCCTCTCCAGGTAGCCGAGCTCGTCCATGAGCCGCTCCGCATACAGCGCCCACCCCTCACCGTGGCCGCTCATCCAGACGCTGCGCTGGAAACGTGTCAGACGATCCTTCCGGTAGCGCACCTGGCCGATCTGGAGATGATGGCCCGGTACCCCCTCGTGGTAGCAGGTGGTGACCTCAGCCCAGAGCGGAAAGACGGTCCGTCCTTGGGTGGGATACCACGTGCGACCGGGCCGGCTGAAGTCCTCCGCCGGACCGGTGTAGTAGGCCGCGGCGGCTCCGCCGGGCGGAGCGATCATCGCCTCGACCTTTGTCAGCGGTTCCGGGATGTCGAAGTGGGTCCCGTCGAGGTCCGCGATCGTCCGGTCCATCAAGTCCTGGAGGAACACCCTCAGCTCGTCCTCCCCGTGGACCGCCCGCGCCGGGTCGGAGTTCAGGAGATCGATGACGTCGGTGAGCGACGCACCGGGGATGATGCGGGTGGCCTCCCCCGCCATCTCCGCCTCGAGACGATGCACCTCTGCCCACCCCCACGCGTACGTCTCCAGGGGATCGACGGAAGCGCCGAGGTACTGGCGGCTGGTGAGGGCGTACCGGTCAGGACCGACCGCGTCGTGTTCACCGGCGGCTGGTGCAAGCTCCTGGCGCATCCAGCCGGCTGTGTCTGCGTACGCGCCTGCCGCCGCCGTCGCGGCCGCGGCCAGCCGGCGCCGTAGCCGGTCGTCATCTCCTCCGTAGCGGCCCACCAGCTCCGCGAAGAAGGACGCGCTTCCCTTCTCTCCTGCCCAAGTGGAGCCCTGCTCAGCACAGGCGAGCACCTGGCGGCGAGCCGGTGGCATTTGCCGCGCGGTCGTCTCCTGGAGCGATGCCCGAAGCCCCCGCAGGCTGCCGGGCACGCGTTCCAGACGTGCGGCAATCGTCTCCCAGTCCCGCGCGCTCTCCCGGGGCATGAGATCGAAGACCTGGCGAGTCGACTGCCACGGACTCCCGAGGACGCTCAGCGTTCTCTGGGTCTCGCCCGCATCGTCGAGGGCCAGCCGCGATTCGAGCCACTCGGAGAGCAGGGCCGCTGCGACCCGGTCATGACTGCCCTCGACCGGCAGCGTTCGCAGTTCTCGCAGCGTCGACCGGTCCAGATCCGTACGCGAGGCGGCGCCCTCAGGTGAGTAATCCGTCAGCTCCGCGTCGTGACCGATGAGACCGCGTTGGGTGGCCATTGCCGGGTCGGCTGCCGCAAGGCTCTCCACGTACGCGTCGCACAGGTCGTAGACCGGACTGCTCATCGGCTCGAAGGTTACGCCGACGATGGCCCACCGCCTCTTGACTGCCTTCCCTTGGCAGGGCCGGCGAAACTGACCAGGTATGACGTGCCTCCAGTGACAGTGACAGCACACTGGGGTGGGCGAGACTCACCTTGCTGGAAGCCAAGGAACAGGACGGCACGAGCCACGGTGGGAGGTCATCCAGGGATAGCCGGGGAGTTCCCTCCCTCGCGGCACCTCGGCCGTGGGGCGGCCGGGCCGCTCAGCCGGCCGAGGGGGTGTCGGGGGCGCGGGGGCGAGAGGAGCCTCGCCCCGGACCGTAGTCGTCGGCCACGGGTGGCAGGGCGACGACGCCCTCGTCGGCGCGGATCAGCCGCCAGCCCCCCTCGTGCACCTTCCAGTGGTGGGCCCGGCAGATCGTGACAAGATTGTCCAGATCCGTCGAGCCGCCCTGGGCCCAGTGGCGGAGGTGGTGCACCTCGCCCCACGACGCCGGCCGGTGGCAGCCCGGCCAGACGCAGCCCCGGTCCCGGACCTGGACCGCCCGGCGGGTCGCCGTCGCCGGCACCCGGGTCGCCCGGCCCACGTCCAGGACCGCGGAGTCGGCTCCGAACACCACCCGGGTCACCGCGGCGTCGCAACCCAGCCGCCGCGCCGTCTCGGCGGCGATCGGTCCGCCCAGGTCCAGCTCGGCGGCCGGGGCCCCCTCCCGCCCCTGGACCGTCGCCAGGGTGGCGGTGACCTGGAGGTGGGGACGCTGGCCCGCGTGTTGGGGCAGCACCCCGCTGTCCAGGGTGTGGCCGGCCAGCTCCACCAGGGCATCGGCGAAGCGCCGCTCCCGGCTCCGGTCGTCGCCCTCTCCGCAGGGACGGGCGAGCGGCTCCAGGGCGGTGCGCAGGAGAGCGCCCCCCTCGGTGTCGAGGAAGCCCCGGAGGCAGAGGGCGCCTCCCTCGACCGCCTTCAGCTCCAGGAAGCGGACCTCCACCTGCTCGACCTGCTCGGTCAGGAAGCGGCGGGGGTCGGCGGCGTGGCGGAAGTGGGCACAGTCGCGGCGGAGCTCAGCGACCGAATGGCCCCGGGCCCGGGAGAGCAGCGCCCACTCGTCGAACGTGGGCGGGAGGGGAGCCCCCGGCGCGGCGGCACCAGGGTCGGCCGCACCCGATGCGGCGGCATCCGGCCGGCCGGTGGCGAGGAGGTCCACGGCGACGACGGGCAGGCCGGCGACCCAGTCGGCGGTGCGTGCCATCAGGGCCAGATGCGCGTAGCCGATCTCACCCTGTCCGAGGGCTCGGGTGCTCTCCGGCATCCGCGCCGCCTGCTCCCCGACCACCAGGGCGTTCCACGCTGCGGTCCCGGTGAGGTGGCACTCCTCCTTGACCCAGTCGGTCGGAGAGTTGTGCCCCAGCCACTCCACCTCGACGCCGGCGGCCAGCTCGGTGACCATCCCGGAGAACTCCAGCTCCATCCGGTCCATGAGCCTCCGCCAGCCGACCATCTCGCCGCGAACCCCCTCTCCGGGCCGGGCATCGCGGGGCCGGGAGACGAAGCGCTCGAGGGCGGCACCGACGGCGGCGAGATCCTCGCCGACGCCCCCAGGAAGCCCCACCTCTCGGACGGTCATCGGGAGTGATTATACCAAACGCGCGTTCGCATGGTCAAGACGAACACACCGCACAGCATGATCTGGACAGCGGCTGGGTCGGGCGCGAGTGGCCCGGCCAGGGGTCGGGTCGGTCAGCCAGCCCTCGCGCGCCCCTCAGCCGGCCCCGCCGCCCAGCCGACCGCGCAGGCCGGCGATCACCAGGTCGAGCCCCTGGGCAAACTCCCAGTCCCCGTCCCACGGGTCGAGCACCAGGTGCAGGTTGCGCAGCGCCGCGAGGTCGGACCCGGAGTGCTCGCGGAGGATCGCCAGCATCGCGTCGCCCCGGGTCGCCTCGCCCATCCCGGTGATCTCACACTGGACGAATCCGAATGTGTAGGAGAGCAGGGTCGTCCAGGCTGCTCCCGCCTGACGCGGTTCGAAACCGGCGGCCTCCAGGATGGCGAAGGCACGCGCCACCACGACCAGGGTCTCCCGCTGCACCGGGGGCCGGTTGGCGATGAGCGGGAAGAGCTCGGGATGGGCGAGCAGGATCCGGCGGAACGCGCCGAAGCCGTACCGCACCGCGTCCTCCCAGCCGGTGGGGGTCGCCTCGGGCAGGGGCACATCGCTGAGCACCGTCGCCACCAGCCCGTCGAGCAGCTCGCCCTTGGAGGGGAAGTGGTGATAGAGGCTCATCGCCTCCACCCCGAGAGCCGCACCGAGCCGGCGCATGGAGAGCGCCCTGAGCCCCTCGGAGTCCACCAGCTCGAGGGCGGTGTCGAGGATCCGGCGGCGGGTCAGGGCGTGGCGCTCGCCGTCAACCGCCGATGTGGTGTCCATCACTTCTGATTCATTCTTTCGCGGGAGAAATCGGATCTGCCGGCTCAGCCGGGAGTTCGCAGTTGCCCCCGCTCGTCCTTACGGTGTAAGGTCTGGCCCACCACCTACCTTACACCGTAAGAAGAAGCGGTGATCGAGCTAGAGCGAAGAGACTCGGCCGGGGCGGGAGCGGGACCGCCCGACCCGTGGTCGGCGGAGAGATGGGAGACGGGAATGTCCGGATTGGCGCGAAATGCCAGCAGGCGTCCCTGGCACGTCCTCCTCCTCTTCCTGGCACTCACCCTGGTTGGGTTCGGCCTGTCCGAGGTGGTCTCGGGACGGCTGAACGACAGCCTCTCCCAGTACGACGACCCCTCGACGGCGAGCTCGCAGGCCCGCGCCGAGGTGCAGGCCGCGACCGGCGTCGACGTCGAGGAGGGCTACACGGTGCTGGTGGAGCTGCCCGCCCCCGCGAGCCTGGCGTCGGGACCGCCGGCGAGGGTGAGCGCGGTGGTCCGGCTGCTCCGGCAGCGCCCCGAGGTGGTGCAGATCACCGACGCGTGGTCGACGGGGGTGCCCGCGCTGATCTCCCGAGATGGCAGGAGCGCGATCGTGGTGGCCAGCCTGCGCGCGGTCAAGGAGGTCACCGCCACGAACGCGCTGCAGGCGAGCATCGACGCCGATCACCTGCTCTCCGGTCACGTGATGCTCGGCGGCTCCACCGCCCTCGACGCCCAGGGAAGCGCGCAGAGCCTGCAGGACCTGCGGCTGGCGGAGACCATCGCCATCCCGATCCTGCTGGTCCTGCTGCTCGTCATCTTCCGGAGCGTGGTCGCGGGGTTGCTGCCTCTCTTCGGGGCAATGGTGAGCATCGCGCTCACTACTCTGGGGCTCCTGCTCGCGACGAGCTTTGGCAACGTCTCCGTGTACGCGCTGAATCTCGTGTACGCACTGGGCATCGGTCTCAGCATCGACTTCAGCCTGCTGATCGTCTCCCGCTACCGCGAGGAGATGAGGACCACGGGCGCGGGCCGCGCCGCGCTCGCGCGGACGCTCAACACGGCGGGACGCACCGTGCTCTTCAGCGCGGCGACGGTGACGGCGGCGCTCGGCGCGCTGCTGCTCTTCCCCATCGTCTCGATCTCCTCCATGGGACTGGCGGGGATGATGGTGACGGTCTCCTCCGCGATCGCAGCGGTGGTGGTGCTCCCGGCGGTGCTGGCGCTGCTCGGCCCGCGCATCGACGCCCTCTCCCTGCTCCGACGCGGAGCGGCTGCGCAGGCGGCCGCCGATTCCGGGTGGTGGTCACGGCTGGCCCGCGCGGTGATGCGACGGCCGGCGGCGATCGCGCTGGTGGTCACCCTGGTGCTGCTCGCGGCCGGCACCCCGGCGCTCGGCGTCCAGTTCACCGGCTACTCGACGAAGGGACTGCCCGCAGGGCTGGCGGCGGTGCAGGTGGACAACACCCTCTCGTCGGACTTCGCATCCGTGAGCGCGGCACCGCTGCAGCTCATCGTCACGGCGGGCCCGGCAGCGGCAGCCGGGGTCGACTCGTATGCCGCCTCGGCCGCGCGGGTCCCGGGGGTGGTCGGCGTGCAGAAGCCGGTCGTCCTCGGCCCCGACCTCTGGGAGGTCGATGCGACGCTGAGCGGCGCGTCGGCCGTGTCGACGACCTCACAGGATGCGGCCAACGCCGTCGGGCGCATCCCCGCCCCGTTCCCGGTCAGGGCCACCGGGTACACGGCGAGCTTCATCGACTTCCAATCGAGCGTGGTCGCGCACCTGCCGTGGGCGGTGCTGCTGCTTGCGGCGACGACGCTCGTGATCCTCTTCGTCATGACCGCGTCGGTGGTGCTCCCGATCAAGGCGCTGGTCATGAACATGCTGACGCTGACCGCCACGCTCGGGCTGATGGTCCTCGCCTTCCAGAACGGCGCGCTGAGCGGGCTGCTCGGCTTCCAACCCCAGGGGGCCATCAACCTGATGACGCCGCTGCTCGCGGGAGCTCTCGCCTTTGGCCTCTCCACCGACTACGGCGTCTTCCTGCTCAGCCGCATCCGCGAGGGATACCGGAGCGGGCTGCCGACTCGGGAGGCGGTCGCATTGGGACTTCAGCGCGTCGGCCGCGTGGTCACCTCGGCGGCGATCCTCTTCTGCATCGCCGTGGGCACGCTGGTCCTCGCCCAGACCGTGATCCTCAAGGAGATCGGCCTGGCGGCGGCGCTGGCGGTGCTCATCGACTCGAGCGTGGTGCGCGCGCTCCTCGTGCCCTCGCTGATGGCGATCCTCGGCCGGTGGAACTGGTGGGCGCCGCGGCCACTCGCCGCCCTGCACCGGCGGTTGGGTTTGTACCGCCTGGAGGCGGGGGAGGTGCACACCGAGAGCGCGCCGCTATGAGGTGAACTCCCGAGGTGACAGCCACCGCAGCGTGGAACCTCTCGTAGCCCGATGTCGCCCCTCGTCCCCCGAAGGAGGGATCATGTCGGGCGCAGTCTATGCCGCTGTGGGCCGGAATGGCTGGACGGGGTGGCAGGGGGCATTCCGAACGCGGACGAGGAGAAAGGAATGGCAATGCGAACGACAACGCTCGGCAGCAACGGTTCCGAGGTCGGCGTCATCGGCCTCGGCTGCATGGGCTTGACCGCCTCGTATGACCTGGCGACTCCGCGCGACGACGCCACCTCGATCGGGGTTATCCACCAGGCGCTCGACCTCGGCATGACGCTGATCGACACCGCGGACGCGTACGGGCCGTACACCAACGAGGAGCTGGTGGGCCGGGCGCTCGCGGGCGGCCATCGCGAGCGTGCGGTGCTCGCCACCAAGGTCGGTCTGGTCAGGGACGGCTCGACTCCGGCTGCCCTCTCCGGCACGGTCTCTCCGGGTGCCGGAAGGAACGGTCGCCCCGAGCACATCCGGAAGTCGATCGAGGGCAGCCTGCGCCGGCTGGGCACCGATCATGTGGACCTGTATCAATTGCACCGGGTGGACCCGGGGGTGCCGCTGGAGGAGACCTGGGGGGCGATGGCGGAGACCGTGGCGGCGGGCAAGGCGCGGCACATCGGCCTCTCCGAAGTGTCGGTGGACGAGATCCGGCAAGCGCAGACGGTGCACCCCGTGACCTCGGTGCAATCCGAGCTGTCGCTGTGGACCCGCGACGTGCTGGCGGAGGTGCTGCCGTACTGCGCGGCGCAGGGCATCGCCGTGATCCCGTTCTCCCCACTGGGTCGCGGCTTCCTCACGGGGCGGTTCTCGTCGTTCGACGACCTCCCCCAGGACGATTTCCGGCGCCAGCTGCCGCGCTTCCAGGAGGACGCCCTGCGCGCCAACCTGGTCATCGTCGGCCGGGTACGTGAGATCGCCGAGCGGGTGGGGGCCACCCCGGCCCAGGTGGCCCTGGCCTGGGTGCTGGCGCGGGGCCCGCAGGTGGTCCCCATCCCCGGGACCAAGACCCCGAGGTACCTGACGGAAAACGCCGCCGCGGTCGCCGTCGAGCTGCATGCGGCGGACCTGGCCGACCTCGACGCCCTGCCCGCGCCCGAGGGCACCCGCTACTGATCTGACGACGCTTGGTCACCCAAGATTGCGAGCACTCCGCTGGGCACGTGCTGAGGGATGTCGGTTGAGCCCTCGCCGTTGCCTGCCGAATGGCGCCGGCTGAGAGACTGCGACGGGCTCTCTCCAGCTCTCCGGAGACCGGCGGTGACCTTCTCGGAAGGTCTAGGATCGTGGCCTTGGACGCGAGCAAGGAACCGGCTCTGCTCTTCGATCTGGACGGCACTCTGGTGGACAGCGTCTACCAGCATGTCATCGCCTGGCGCACGGCCCTGGAGGACGAGGGCCTGGACCTCTCCACCTGGCGCATCCACCGCCGTGTGGGCATGAGCAACGGGCTGCTGGTCAACGCTCTCGCCAGAGAGCTGGGCAGGGAGTTCTCCGCGGAGCAGGTGGCGGCCCTGCAGGCGGGCCACGCTCGCGCCTTCCGTGAACTCGCACCGCACGTTCGGCCACTGCCCGGGGCGATCGAGTTGCTCCGCGACCTCTCTCAGCGTGGTGTCCCCTGGGCGATCGCCACCAGTGGCACCCGGGCGACCGCCGGACCCAATCTCGTCAAGCTGGGAGTGCCGGCGTCGGTGCCGGTCGTCACCCGCGACGAGGTCCCCTTTGCCAAGCCCGATCCCGATCTCTTCCTCACCGCCGCCGATCGGTTGGGGGTGGCCATCACCAATTCCGTCGTCGTGGGGGACAGCATCTGGGATGTTCTCGCCGCCCGCCGCGCCGGGGCACTGGGAGTGGGCCTGCTGTCGGGTGGCTACAGCCGCCAGGAGCTCGAGGTGGCGGGCGCCTTCCGCGTCTACCATGACCCTGCCGCGCTCCGGCTCCACCTCGATGAGCTGGGGATTCGGAGGTGACGTAAGGACATCGGTCCCACCGGGCTCCGCTGGACGCCTTCCGAGGGGTGGCAATGATGCGGCGGGTCCCCTGGAAACGCGAGAGCGCCTGGCAGGAGACCCCCCACCTTCAGGTGTTGGACCACGGCGCTAGATGCGTGCGGAAGAATCCGGATTGACTGCGCGCCGCTAGCCGGAAAGTGACGCGGCGTCGACCGGCGTCAGCTGCGCCGCCGGGGAGCGGCGGGCCCGCTTGCGGCTCGGGGCGCCGCCGCCGCGAGCCCGCCGAGCACCACGTCGACGATCTGCTCGTGGTAGGCGTCGTCGAACGGTTCCCGGGAGAGCAGCAGCCGCACCTGCAGCGGGCCGATCAGCGTCTCCAGGGCGAGGCGGCGATCGATGCCCACGGGCAGCTCACCCCTCGCCTCGGCGCGGTCGAGCACCGCCCCGATGAGCGTGTCGGCTTCGACCCAAACGCGCGCCCGGTTCGCCGCCACCTCTGGGGGGTCCTCCCCCACGTTGAGCCGAAGCACCGCCTCCACGAAGGGGGTCGCCTCGAAGGCGGCCATGGCGCGGAGCAGGGCCAGGAGGTCCCCGCGCAGGGACCCGGTGTCAGGAAGGGCGAGCTCCACCTGGACCCGGCTGAGGGCGGCGTCGAGGATGAGGTTTGCCTTGTTCCCCCAGCGCCGGTAGATCGACGTCTCGTGGACCCCGGCGTGGCGGGCCACTTCCGCGATCGACAGGTCGTCCACCGTTTGGGTGAGCAGGGTGTCGATCGTGGCCTCGAGAACGGCGCTGCGCACCCGCGCGCTCCGTCCCCCGGTGCGGCGGGATGCGGGACGGCCGCCCGGCTCCGGCATAACCTGGATCTTATCGCCAATCCCTTGCATTTAGTGGTGACCCTTGGTAGAGTAACGCAAGATTCAGGCGTTAGTGAGGAATGGCTCGATGCTCGCGACCGCCCCCACGCCCCAAACCCGGCGCGCAGCGCCGACCCGGCGCTGGCTGGCGCTCGCCGTCCTCTGCCTCTCGCTGCTCATCACCGTTCTGGACACCCTCGTCCTCAACGTTGCGCTGCCGACCCTGGTGCGGGTCTTGCACGCCACCTCGACCCAGTTGGAGTGGATCGTCGACGCCTACGTCCTGGTCTTCGCCGGGCTGCTGCTCGTGGCCGGGAGTCTGGCCGACCGCTTCGGGCGCAAGCGAACGTTCCTGGTCGGCCTGGCGGCCTTTGCCGCCGGCTCGGCGTGGGCAGCCTACTCCGGCTCGGTGGGCACCCTGATCGCGGCCCGGGCGAGCATGGGCATCGGCGGGGCGCTGATCATGCCCTCCACTCTGTCGATCATCACCGACATGTTCCGCGACGAGGTCGCGCGCCAGCGCGCCTTCGGCATCTGGGCAGCGACCCTCGGTGCCGGCGGCGCGCTCGGCCCTGTCGTTGGCGGGCTGCTGCTCGCCCACTTCTGGTGGGGGTCGGTGTTCCTCGTCAACGTGCCCATCGCGGTCATCGCCTTCGTCTGCGCCATCTGGCTGGTGCCGGACTCGAAGAACCCGGACGCCCCCCGCCCCGACATCCTCGGCTCGGTACTCTCCATCGTCGGGCTCGGGCTGCTCCTCTGGGCGATCATCGAAGCGCCCGTCGAGGGATGGTCCTCGGGACTGGTCCTGAGCGCCGGGGTGGGCGGGCTGGTGGTGCTCGCCTGCTTCGTGCTCTGGGAGGCGATCAGCCCGAACCCGATGATGCGGGTGTCCTTCTTCCGCAACCGGAGCTTCTCCGCGGCGATCCTCTCGGTGAGCCTGGTGATGTTCAGCCTGTTCGGCGCCATCTTTGAGCTCACCCAGTGGCTGCAGTTCGACCTCGGCTTCACGGCGCTGCAGACGGGGGTGCGGATTCTCCCCGCGGCGGGCGCCATCGTCGTCGTCGCTCCGCTCTCGGCACCGCTGCAGCGGGCGATCGGCACCAAGCTCACCACCGCGGCCGGGCTGCTGATGGTCGCAGGCGGTCTCTGGCAGATCTCCGGCGCCACCGTGGCCACCACCTACGGGGAAGCACTCCTGGGGGTGGTCCTGCTCGGCGTCGGCGCAGCCCTGGTCATCCCCTCGGTGACCGGGGCGGTGATGGGCTCCCTTCCGCGTGAGCACGCCGGCGTCGGCTCCGCCACCAACAATGCCTTCCTCCAGCTCGGGGGAGCGCTGGGCGTGGCCGTCATCGGCAGCCTGCTCGCCACCCACTACCAGTCCGCGCTGACCAACTCCCTCGCCGCGTTCTCCGTGCCGCACGCGACCGAGACCACCATGCTCGGCTCCGTCGGCGGAGCCCTCGGCGTCGCCCAGCACGTGGGCGGCCTCATGGGCCAGGAGCTCAGCCGGATCGCCTGCTCCGCGTTCATGGGCGGGATGGACCTGGCCTTCTTCACCGGGGCGATCGTCGCCCTCGCCGGCGCCCTGGTGGCGCTGGTCGCCCTGCCTTCCCGGCAGGCTGCCGCTCGCGGCGGCGACGCACTGGCAGAGCCGCCAGAACGCGCCCAGCGACCCCAGGCGGGTGCCCTTCGGTCCGCGAGTCTCCGTCCCGGGCTCAGGGTTCCGTGGGGGCCGAGGCACGGGCATTAGCGGGCGGGCCAGTGTCCGTGCTCTCCTGGAGTCGCCGAGGATACGGGGGCGTTCGGCGCCGCTCTCCAGTGCGATCAGACGACCCTGGTGTGGCCCAGTGTTCACGAATGACCCTTGGCGAGCACCGGTCCAGAACCAGCAGGACGCCAGCCGCCCGACTCGAAGCCCTCGGCCATACGGAAGAGACCAAGCCCGGCCGGCAAGGTCGATCCGCGGGCCGTGGTTCGGTCGAAAGACCCGCAACCGGTGCCCCCCGCCCTTGGCCGCGCCCACCTGAGGTGGCATCCTGAATCGCCGCTGGATCAGCCCGAAACTCGGTAGCCGCGCCTCAGCCCGCGCGGAGGTCAGCAATCTCCTCCCGGCGTCCAGAGCCTCGCCTTTCCACGTCGGGGGCCTGGCGGCCGTTGAGCGAGCGCCGCTGCTTGGCGACTCGGGCCCTCTGCGGCTGGAGGAGATCGCCGATAGAGTTATCCGCCGCTGAAGGAGCGGATGAAGAAGCGCCCGATCGCCGCCAACACATTCAACACATCTGGCCAGGTGACCGCGTCATTCTGGTCCTCGCGCCCGACCTCCTCCGCAGACGTGCGGCCAGGTGGGAGAGGTTCGGCGGGATCGGAGGGCGTCCGAAGACCGGCTGGGTCGGTGTTCGCCACCGACGGCTGTGCTGCCTCGGGTACCGTTGATACCAGGTGCACCGGGTCCCACCAAGTTGGCGGCTGACCAGGCTGGGGCATCTCCTGGGCGATGGATGAAGCGCCGAGGCGCGTGGAGGCGGCGACGGGGACCTGCGGCTCTGGAGCCTCCTGGTCATCGCTCTCGTCGACCTCTTCGTTATCGGCCTCCTCGTCCGACTCTTTCCCTTCTTCGTCCGGCTGACCCGAACCGCCGTCATCGATGACGACGTCTCTCGGATCCGCGCGATACCGCGTGATCGCGGCGAGAGCGCGCAGGGCGGCGAGCAAAGCCACCACGCCGACGAGGACGACAAAGATGCGGACGACTATCACGATGATCGGGGTGACCTTGTCGGAGCTCGCGGCGGCAGCAAGAATGCCTTTGTCAGGTTAGCATGAGGTGGTCAATCCCACCAATGTGGGCCAGGACGTGCCGTCGGACGAGCGGGTTCAGGCCCAGGGCAACGCCTCCGTTCGCGCGCACGAGGGTGAGTGACAAGACAGTGCGCTGCTCAAGGCCAGCCTGCCCAGAGCTCAGCCCAAAAGGGGAGCCTTCCAGCAGACTTCCCCCCTGAGACGGTGATGGCCGCTTGGGGCGGGCGGGTTCGCGGCGCATCAACTGCGGGTCGGCCAGCCGGAGCCCAGCATCATCACCAGCCAGACGACGATCAGACCCAACACGACATCGATCGCCGGCGCCAGCCCGAGGGAGGTGAGGACTATTTCGACAATCGCTACGACAAGGACCGCACTCCCGATCACCATCGCGAATGCCAGCGCTCCAAGCGCCCGACGCCGCTCCCCTGGGTCCCGCCGCCCCGCCGACGAGACGGCCCGGGCGATCTCCGCGGCCACCCCGGCCGGATCGTCGACGCCGATCACCAGCTTGGCGTAGGGCTCGTCGTGGAGGTGGATGGCGATCGCCTTATCGGGATCGTGGATGTCCCAGAAGGCCCATTGGCCGCGGTAGACCAAGCGGCCGATGGTGACCACGCCAGACAGGCTGAGTGCGGCGACCGTCCAGCCTTTCCAGAACCGATGGGCCTCGGGAGCCGTGGCGTGGACCCCGACGACATGCTCCAGGGGAACCTCCAGCCGGGCCTTGACCCCGCCGGATAGGCCGCAGATGAGAGCCAGGAAGCGGTCAAAGCCCCCGATGTGGACGACCAGGGACGTGGGGGTGATCTCGATCTTGGCCATGACCACAGCATACGGCCGGAGCTAAGGGGGCGCCGGAGGCTACGGCGCGGCACGCCGCTACCCTCGTGAAGGGCTCGTTGGGCTTGCGGGGGTCAGCCCCTCCGATCCGGCCGAGATGACCGAGATCCTCGATGGCGACAAAGCGACCCAGACCGATCACGGAGAGCAGTTCGACGGATAGCCGGCCGCCGCTTCTAGGTAGGTTTGCAAACCCTCGCATGGGCCAGCCTGACCTCGCTGGATGGCCCATACGCTGCTCGCAGGGCAAAGGTCGCATCGGCGGTGCGCCACCGGCGCGCGCTTCCCCTCGGGGGAACGGCCGTGATCTCGGGTTAGCGTGGGTAGACGAACGGGGGCCCTTGCGTGGGGCTGTTGGCGAGGATCGTCGCGATCACGATGAACGCCACGACGCCCACGGCCAGGCCGGCAACGCCCAGGATGATCGCCGCGCGGGCCATGCTGCCGCCGCGCTCGCCGCTCGCCTCGATCTGATGAAGGGCGATGCCCCCGAAGATCAGTGCGAGCACGGCGCCGATGACCGTGAAGCACCAGATGCCCATCACCAGCGCTGCGATGGCGAGGGGGTTGGTGCCTCCGGGACCGGGACGAGATGATGCCGCCGGATTGTACGGGGTCGCAAGCCCAGCCAAGTGGGACGCGGCTACGAGCTCAGTCGAGCGGAGCGGAGGCGGCGAGCGCCTCGAGGCCGCCCACGACCTCGACGTCGAGGATGTGGGCGATGTCCGCAGACGACCGCCCGACGTACAGCTGGTAGGTGCCGCCCTCCACGTACCAGCCGGCCCGTCCCCGGTGCACTGGCGCGTCGTGGACATACGCGACCGGAATGTTCCGGCGGTCTGACAGGTCCAGCCACGCCTCGTCGACGACATCGTAGTGGGCGAAGGAGCGCTCGCCCAGCTCGAGGCTCACGGTGGCCGACTCCCCCGGATCCAGGTGCACCTTGGCGAAGGCCCTGAGCTCCTTCACGGCTCGGAGATGTCGCTCCGGCGAGCCCGAGCCACCACCGGGCGGGCCCACGTAGAGCTGCACGACCTCCGAGCCCCGCCGGGTCCCCGTGTTGGTCACCGGGACGTCGACCCGCAGCCGCTCGCCGGGAGCCAGGCGCGTGCTCGACAGGCTCGGTGTGCCGATCTCGAAGGTCGTGTACGAGAGCCCGTGGCCGAAGGGGAAGCGCACCGGCAGCCGGCGCGCCTCGTACCAGCGATAGCCCATGAGGAGGCCCTCGCCGTAGCGGACCTCGCTGCTCTCACCGGGGAAGTTGCCGTAGGCGGGTGAATGCTCGAGCAGGAGCGGCAGGGTGGTGGGAAGGCGGCCGCCGGGCTCGGCCTCGCCAAGGAGCACGTCGACGAGGGCGTTGGCGTGCTCCTGCCCGGCGAACCACGTCTGCAGGAGGGCGCCGGCGGCATCGGCCCAGGGCATGGTCACGGGCGACCCCGTGTTGACGACGACCACGGCGTCGCGCGTCGTCCGGACGATCCGCCAGACCAGGTCATCCTGCCTCCCGGGCAGATCCATCGACTCGCGGTCGACGCCCTCGGTCTCGACCGTCGAGTCGGTGCCGACGATGACCACGACGGCGTCGGCACCCTGGGTCAGGGCCACCGCCCGCTCGATGCCGGCCTCGTCCTCTCCGGCCTCGTACACGATCTCGACGCCATCGCCCAGTCGCCGGCGCAGCGCCTCCAGCGGTGAGAGGAGGTAGTGCGGCGGGACGGTGGCGCTGCCGCCGCCCATGATGCCCGGATGCTCGGCGTTGCGCCCCAGCACGGCCACCCGGTGCAGCGCCCCGGCCGCAAGCGGCAGGACGCCCCGGTTGGCGAGCAGCACCGCCGCCTCGGACGCGGCCCGGCGCGTCATCTCGCGATCCTCGGGCCGGTCCACCGGCTGCTCGTCCCGTGGCTCGTCGTCGAGTGCCCCGATGCCGTCGAAGACGGTGAGCATGCGCCGCACCTTGGCGTCCAGCTCCGCCTCCTCCACCCGCCCGGAGCGCACCGCCTCGGCCAGCTCCCCACCGAAGGCGCGCTCCGGTCCGGGCATCTCCAGATCCAGCCCAGCACGGGCCGCGTCGACGGTCTTCGCCAATCCGAACCAATCGGTCATGACGAAGCCCGCGAAGCCCCACTCCCCGCGGACGATGTCGCGCAGGAGACGCGGGGTGTCGGGCACGTGCGTGCCGTTGACCCGGTTGTAGCTGGTCATGATGGCCAGCACCCCGGCGACCCTGACCGCGTGCTCGAAGGGCAGCAGGTAGAGCTCGCGCAGGGTGCGCTCGTCGATCACGGACGAGCTGGTGTAGCGCTCGAACTCGGTCTCGTTGCCGACCAGGTGCTTGACGGTCGCGATCACGCCCTGGTCCTGGACCCCGCGGATGTAGGCGACGGCGAGCTTGGCGGTGAGCAGCGGGTCCTCGGAGAACGCCTCGAAGTTGCGCCCCCAGAGCGGATGGCGGTGCAGGTTGACGGTGGGCGCGAGCAGCACCCGGGCGCCCTTGTCGCGGGCCTGGCGAGCGACGGCGCCGCTCGCCTCCGCCACCAGCCCGGGATCCCAGGTGGCGCCCAGCGCCGTCGCCGAGGGGATGCAGATCGAGGGCGTCGCGGAGAAGAAGCTGTCCGTCTCGCCCCGAGCGCCGTTGGGCCCGTCGGTGAGCTTGACCGAGGGGATGCCCAGCCGGGGGACCGCGGCGGTGTGCCAGAAGTCGATGCCGGCGGTGAGCGACGCCTTCTCGTCGAGGGTCATCCCGGCCACGAGCGCAGGGATGTCACGGGCCGGGCCCGTGCGGGAGCGGGGCTGGTCGATGCCCGTCTCCTCTCCCCTACTCGGAGGGCGCCGCAGCCGCGGCCTCCGCCTTCTCCTTCCGCTCGCTCTTCTCGCGCCGGGTGGACTTGGAGACCAGCTGCATCTTGATCTCGCCGTCGACCACCTCGACGACGACGGTGTCGCCGGGGCTGTGCTTGAGCCGGAGCAACTCCTCGGAGAGCGGATCCTCGATCACCTTCTGGATGACCCGGCGGAGCGGCCGGGCGCCGTAGACCTTGTCGAAGCCCTCCTCGACGATGCGGTCCTTGGCCTCGTCGGAGACGGTCAGCTGCAGCTCCTGCGCGGCCAGGTGGGTGGCGACACGGGCCAGCATCAGCTCGACGATCTGGCGCATCTGAACGTGATTGAGCCGCTGGAAGACGACCACCGCGTCGACCCGGTTCAGGAACTCGGGACGGAAGGCACGCTTGAGCTCGTCCAGGATGCTGTCGCGCATCTTGGCGTGGTCCACGTCGATGGCACGGTCGGCCGACATCGCCGGCTGGAAGCCGAGCGAGAGATTGCTCTTGAGGCTGGCGACGCCGAGATTGCTGGTCATGATCACGATGGTGTTGGCGAAGTTGACCGCCTTCCCCTTGGCATCGCTCAACCGGCCGTCCTCGAGGATCTGGAGCAGCATGTTGAAGACCTCGGGGTGGGCCTTCTCGATCTCGTCGAAGAGGACGACGCTGTACGGACGGCGGCGCACCGCCTCGGTGAGCTGACCACCCTCGTCGTAACCGACATATCCGGGAGGCGAGCCGACCAGACGGGCGGTCGAGTGCCGCTCCATGAACTCGCTCATGTCGAGCCGGATGATGGCGTCCTCGTTGTCGAAGAGGAAGGCCGCCAGCGAGCGGGCCAGCTCGGTCTTGCCCACCCCGGTGGGCCCGAGGAACATGAACGAGCCGATCGGCCGGCGGGCGTCCTTCAGTCCGGCGCGGGCGCGCCGCACCGCCTGCGAGATGACCTTGACCGCCTCATCCTGGCCGATGAGCCGCTTGTGGATCTCCGCCTCCATCTGGAGCAGCTTGGTGGTCTCCTCCTCCACCAGCCGGGCCACGGGCACACCGGTCCACGAACTGATGATCTCGGCGATGTGCTCCTCTGTCACATCGGGCACGGTCGCGCCGAGCTTGTCCCGCCAGGCCATCTCCTCGGAGACGTACTTCTCCTTGAGCTTCTTCTCGTTGTCCCGGAAGTTGGCCGCGGTCTCGTAGTCCTGACCGGCGATGGCCTCTTCCTTCTGGGTCACGAGCTCGCGGATCTCCTTCTGCATGGCGCGGAGCTCGCCGGGAGTCGTGGTCAGCTTCATGCGCACCCGCGCGCTGGCCTCGTCGATGAGGTCGATGGCCTTGTCCGGGAGGGAGCGGTCGGCGACGTAGCGCACCGACAGCTCGGCAGCCGACTTGAGGGCCGCGTCAGTGATCTTGACCCGGTGGTGCTTCTCGTAGAGGGGCCGGATCCCGTGCAGGATGTCGATGGTCTCCTGGAGGGTCGGCTCATCGACATACACGGGCTGGAAGCGACGCTCCAGGGCCGCGTCCTTCTCGATGTACTTGCGGTACTCGTTGAGGGTGGTCGCCCCGATGCACTGGATCTCGCCGCGCGCCAGCGCCGGCTTGAGGATGTTGGCGGCGTCGATCGCGCCCTCGGCGGCGCCGGCCCCGACCAGGGTGTGGAGCTCGTCGATGAAGAGGACGACCTCCCGGGACTGGCGGATCTCGTCGAGGATCTTCTTGAGCCGTTCCTCGAACTCGCCCCGGTACTTGGTGCCGGCCACCAGCCCGCCCATGTCCAGGGTGAGCACGCGCTTGCCCATCAGCGACTCGGGGATGTTGCCCAGCACGATGGCCTGGGCCAGCCCCTCGGCGATGGCGGTCTTGCCGACGCCGGGCTCGCCGATCAGGGCGGGATTGTTCTTTGTCCTGCGGGAGAGGATCTGGACCACCCGCTCGATCTCCATGGCCCGGCCGATGACCGGGTCGAGCTGGTTCTTCTGGGCCAGCTCGGTGAGGTCGCGGCAGAACTGGTCGAGCAGCGGGGTCTTGCTCGGCTTCTTCTGGGTCTCCTTGGAGTCCTCTTCGAGTCCCGACTCGTGGAGCAGGCGCTCGATCTCGCCGCGCACCTTCTCCAGGTTGGCACCGAGGTCCTCGAGCACGTGGGCCGCGATGCCCTCGCCCTCGATGAGCAGGCCGAGCAGGAGGTGCTCGGTGCCCACGTAGTTGTTGCCCATCCGCCGGGCCTCCTCGAAGGAGATCTCGATGACCTTCTTGACCCGGGAGGTGGGAATGATCTGCTGAATGATGATCCGCTCGTTGCGGCCGAGCACGGACTCGATGGTGCTGCGCACCTTGTTGATCTCGACGCCCAGGTTGTTGAGGACCTTGGCGGCCAGACCCTCACCTTCGCGCAGCAGGCCGAGCAGGAGGTGCTCGGTTCCTATGTACGAATGGTGGGAGCGCTCGGCCTCCTCCTGGGCGAGGGTGAGGACCTTCTTCGCTCTCTCGGTGAACCGCTCAAAGGGATACAAGACAGCCTCCGCGCCCCGCCCGGCCCCCCCACCCGGGAGGAAGGGGCCAGCTCGGGACAAGCTCCAACGCTCTCCATTATGCCCATCGAGGGCGCCGGCCACTCTCCCTGCGCGCATTTGGGGGAACGGCGTGCCGAGGTCGTCATCCCGGGCTCCGCGAGCGGCGCGGGAACCGCGGGCTTCTCCACAGGGGAGGCCCCGGGGGGCGGGCGACCCGCCCGGGCCCCGAGGCTCACCCCGGGCCGGGCGGGTCGCCGCGGACGCCGGCTGGCCGGCGGCGCGCTACGCCTCCGGCTCGGCCTCGCCGGCGGTCTCCGCCGCGGCCTCGGACTCGGCCGGCTCGGGCGCGGGTTCGTCCTGAGACCCCTCGAGGGCCTCCTCGGCCTCGGCGAGAGCGTCGACCAGGACGGCCTCGGCCTCGACCATCACCGCATCGGCTTCGGCCACGGTCTCTCCGGCAGACTTCGCCGGCTCCGCCTCGACCTCGGTCTCCCCGGAAGCCTCGGCAAGGACCACCTCGCCCTCGACCTCCGGCAGCGCCGCGGCCTCGACGCTCTCGTCGAGCTCGGCCGCCGACTCCGTCACGACCACGACCTCCTCGGCCGCAGCTGCGGGCTTGGCCTCCGCATCCGACCCATCGTCGACCGGCTCCGAGTCGTCTCCGAGGTCGTAGGTGGGCGGCACGTACTCGGCCGGCCCCTCCGGCCCGCCGCCGTGGAGCTGGCGGAGCGAGAGGCTGATCCGGCGCCGGGCGCGGTCGGCGCTCAGCACCATGACCTTGACCTCCTCGCCGATCTTGAGGATGTCCTCGGTGCGCTCGACGTGGTCCCAGGAGAGCTCGCTGATGTGCAGCAGTCCCTCGACACCGTCGGCGATCTGGAGGAAGGCACCGTACTTCTTGGTCTTGGTGACCTCGCCGTCGACCACCTTCCCGGGTGGGAAGCGGTCCTCGATGGTGTCCCACGGGTCGTCGCTCAGCTGGCGCAGCGAGAGGCTGATGCGGGAGAGCTCGGGGTCGAGCTTGATGACCTTGACCCGGACCTCGTCCCCGACACTCAGCATGTCGGACACGTTGTTGATGCGGTCCCAGGACAGCTCGCTAATGTGGATCAGACCGTCGGCGCCGCCCAGGTTGACGAAGGCACCGTAGCTGGTCAGACCGCTCACCTTGCCGGTGATCATGTCGCCGACCTTGAGCTTCTCGAAGAGCTCCTCGCGCTGGCGCGCCCTGTCCTCGTCCTGCGCCGCGCGCTGGGAGACGATGAGCCGGTTGCGCTTGCGGTTGACCTCGAGGATCTTGACGGGGATCTTGGTCCCTACCAGCTCCATCAGGTTGCCGGAGAACTGGCGCGCCACCTGACTGGAGGGCAGGAAGCCGCGCAGCCCCATGATGTTGACGATCAGGCCGCCCTTGTTCTGCTCGCGGACCTCGGCGTCGAGGATCTCGCCCTCCGACTCCTTCTCGGCGACCGCCTGCCAGATCGACTCTGCCCGGGCCTTGCGGAGCGAGAGGATGACGCGCCCCTCCTCGTCCTCGGGCTGGAGCACGTACACCTTGACCCGCTCGCCGGATACCAGGGTCACCGCGGCCTCGTTGCGTCCGGAGAGCTCCCGGTTGGAGATCACGCCCTCCGACTTGGCCCCGATGTCGACCAGCACCTCATCGGGATCGACCCGCACCACCACGCCTTCGACGATGTCGCCATAGGCAAGGGACTTGACGTTGCCCTCCTCCTCGCGGAGAAGGTCCTCCATGGTGAGCGGCTCGCGCTCCGGGGTTTCAACGCTGGGGGCCAACTGTCTCCTTCCTGTCTCTCTCGCCGTGCACCTCGGGGGAGCGTGCTGCCGAGGGATGTGGGCCCTTGGGCCCGGAATGGTGTCGCTTGGAGGCGAAGAACGGGCGCGTTTGCACCGTTACCGTGCGACACGGGCAGTCTATCAGGGTACCGCGACAGGGGCGGGAGGGCGCTGGACGCACCCGCGCGGTGCTGCAGCAGCGATCAGGACGGCGCCGTGACCCACCCGCGCGGTGCCGGCACGGCCTCGAACCGGTGACGCCGCACCCATCCGACCGGTGAGAATGCACTACCCGTCGCGGCGATGGCGGCGTGTGACGTGATGCCGGTGGGTGGGCCAGCAGCCTGCCGGCGCCGACTGTCAAGAGATCGTTGCACCTCGTGACCGGGGCAATACAGGACCCTCGGGGATGGCGTCGCACCGCCATGCGACCCTCGGTGAGCCATGAGGGTCACGATCACCTGCGAAGAGTGTGGGCACAAGCACCGGCTGGAGCGCCGCATCAGCGAGCCGGGACCGATCTGGATCATCTGCCACAACTGCGAGATGCCGCTCCAGGCAGTCCTCGAGGGGCCGACCGCCGCCCACCAGGCCGAGACCGCCTTCGCGGTGTGGAAGGACATCTTCAAGCTCTCCGACGTGGGATCTGCCAGCTAGGGTTCCGACCCTCGGCCTCCCTTCCCGGTCCGGCTCTCCATCTGGTACCGCGTTGACCTCCGAGTGGACTAACCTTGGAAGCCGATGGCACCGTCGACAGCGCAGCCTCCCGCCCCTGCCGAGGCGCCCATCGAGGCCCCGGCGGGCAGCGAGCACACGGTTCGTGACCCGGGCTGGGACGTGCTGGTCTGGAATGACCCGATCACCCTGATGTCGTACGTGGTCCTGGTGTTCCGGCGGCTCTTCGGTTACGACTTCGAGACGGCGACCAAGCTGATGCTGCAGGTGCACCACGAGGGCAAGGCGGTGGTCGCCACCCAGCCGCGGGAGCAGGCCGAGGTCTCGGTGTCCCGCCTCCACGGCTTTGGCCTCCAGGCGACCATGGGCCGCGGGTAGGGCGCCGGTGGCCGAGGTCCGCAAGCGGCGCGGGCGGATCCAGATCATTCTCGACGCCGATGAGAGGGCGGCGCTGGTGATGATCGTCGAGCAGCTCGCCCCGAGCCTCGGCCAGGTCCGCCCGACCGTCCCCGTCGCCTACGACGATCCCGAGTTCCAGGCCGAGTACGACCGTTGGGTGCGCCCCGACATCGAGCGGAGCCGGGAGGCCGACCTCGACGTCATCCGGGACTGCATCGGCTCGGGAGAGGACGTGACCGTGCTCACCGAGGGGCAGGCACTCGCCTGGGCACGCGGCCTCAACCTGCTCCGGATCACGGCGGGCGGCATCATGGGCGTGAAGGAGGACGGCTGGGAGCAGCAGGCGGACGATGCTGTGCGGCGCTCCCCGGAGTTCCGGGTGCTGCTCGCCCTCGGCCTCATCCAGGAGGAGCTGATCTCGGTCCTGGAGGGGTAGCCGCAACCGAGCACCGTCCCGTGCCACGGCTGCCAAGCGCCCGGGCACCTTGACGCGTGTGCTTCGAAACGTCCAAAGACGTGCCAGAATGCCTAGGAATGGGAGCCGCGTCCCGACGCGCGAGATCTGCATCCGTCACGGTCCCACTCGACGCCGTTCGCTGGGACCAGCTACCCCCGATCTGTGTCGCGACGGGAGAGCCCACGACGGGGCGGTGGGAGCGGCGGTTCGGATTCACGACAGGCCGCCTGCCGGTACGCGAGAGCTTGATCGCCCTGCGTGCGCGGCGCAATCGAACGGCGATGGGTCTGCTGGTCGCATTCGGGCTGTCGTGGTTCGCGACAATCATGGCCAGCGCCATGGCTGCGGTCGACCCGTCAATCAGCCCGCTTGGGTCCATCGCGGCGCCCCTGTACGGGTTAGGCCTGATTACCCTCGTATCTGGCGTGATCCTCCTCGTCCTGGCTCTTGGCACCATACCGGTGCGTTGGCGGATGCTTCAGGGGGACAACGGGACGGCCTACGTTCAGATCCGCAACGCTCATCCCGCCTTTGTCGACGCTGTGAGAGCCGCCCTGAAGTTGGACGACCGCACATCCGTCAACTCGGCCCGGGCGCGCCGCGCCCGATGGTTGGCACGCGCGAGCCTAGCCTGGGCAGTGCTTCTCGTGTTTGGTCTCGCGACCCTGTTCGCCACTGGTCACCCGCTCGTCGCAGTCGTACTTCTCATCTGCTACGCCGTACTTTCCCTTGTCGTACCGGCCGTGGTTTTCTTGGAACTGCAACGGCGCCGCTTCCTTTCCGACCGCTAGGGGTCCTGGACCTCCTGGGCGGCACGGAAGACACCGCTGACCGCGACACTGGCAGCCCGTTCGAGCCGTGGTAGAGGCCAGTTGCAAAGGGGCGGCCCTCGATCGCCGTCCTGGAGGGGTAGGGGCGGACCGGCTCAGGAGAAGCGGGGGTGCGTGCGCGGCGAAGGCTTCGGCGCGAGCGCAGTTGCCGGGCCGCCGGCCGAGCGCTCCTGAGCGCGACAGCCCTCAGGAGACGCGGGGGTACGTGCGCAGCGAAGGCTTTGCGCAGGCGACAGTTGCAATGCCGCCGAGCGGAGGGCGCGGCACGCCAGTCAGGGCGTGCCGACGACCGGGCCGAAGCGAAGCACCACCCCCACGGCTCCGCGCGGTTATGGACACTTCAGTCCTTATCGGCCACAACGACACGTCACGGGTCCCTGGTGACGGATCCCTAGTGTCCTGTACCGGAGATTCGTAGACAAAACCGTTCGATGCTGGCCAGGATGTCATCGGCGGTCTTGACCCAGACGAAGGGGTGCGGATCGTCGTTGCAGGTGGCGAGATAGAGCCGGATGTCGTCCTCCAGGGCCCGGGTGCTGCGATGCACACCGCGGCGCAGCTGCTTGCGGGTCAGCTCGGCGAACCAGCGCTCGACCTGGTTGATCCACGAGGAGTAGGTCGGGGTGAAGTGGAGGTGAAAGCGCGGGTGCTGCAGCAGCCAGCGCTGGATCGACGGCGTCTTGTGGGTGCTCAGGTTGTCCAGCACCAGGTGCAGGTCGAACTCCTCGGGCACCTCCTGGTCGATGCGGCCGAGAAAGGCCCGGAACTCGACGGCGCGGTGCCGCCGACGGACTTGGCCGATCACCTTGCCGGTGGCGACGTCGAGGGCAGCGAACAGCGAGGTGGTGCCATGCCGCCGGTAGTCGTGGGTCTGGCGCTCGACCTGGCCCGGTGCCATGGGCAGCATCGGCTGGCTGCGGTCGAGAGCTTGGATCTGCGTCTTCTCGTCGACGCAGAGCACGAGGGCACGGTCGGGGGGGTTGAGGTAGAGCCCGACGATGTCGCGCACCTTCTCGATCAGCTGCGGGTCGGTGGAGAGCTTGAAGTACTCGCTGCGATGGGGCTGCAAGCCGAAGGCCTGCCAGATCCGCTGCACGCTGGTATGGCTGAGCCCGCTCGCCCCCGCCATCGACCGGGTGCTCCAGTGCGTGGCGTCGCGGGGCGTGGACTCCAGGGTCTTCACCACCACCGCCTCGACCCGGTCATCGCTGATCGTGCGCGGGACGCCACTGCGGGGCTCGTCGAGCAGCCCGGCCACCCCTCGGCTGATGAACCGGGACCGCCATTTGCCGACCGTGGCGTTGGTGACGTGCAGTTCCTCGGCGACCTGCATGTTGGTCACCCCGCTCGCACAGCGCAGCACGATGCGGGAGCGCAAGGCCAATCCCTGCGCCGTGGTGCGCCGCCGGGTCCAGCGCTCGAGGGTTTGGCGGTCCTCCGGGGTGACCGCGAGCGGAGCCTTCGGACGACCTCGGGTGGGATACATGCAGGAGCCCTCCGGGCAGCGAGAAGAGGCCCCTATATTTTACCAGCTATCTCCGGTACAGGATACTAGTAGCGGGTCACCTTCAACGAGAGGTCCAGGGCGATCGCACTGTGGGTCAACGCCCCCACCGAGATGAAGTCCACCCCGGCGAGCGCGTACGCCCGGGCGTTGCCCGGCTGGACGCCGCCGCTCACCTCGACGATGGCGCGGCCCCGGATCAGGCCCATCGCCTCGCGCACCTGGCCCGGCGAGAAGTTGTCGAGGAGGATGCGAGGCGCCTTGTCGGTGAGCGCCTGCTGGAGCTCCTGGAAGCAGCTGACCTCGACGATCACGTCTTCCTCGGGGTACGCCTTGCGGATGGCGCGCAGCGCCGGGGTGACCCCGCCCACCAGGGCGAGATGGGTGTCCTTGATGAGGATGGCGTCGTAGAGGCCGAAGCGGTGGTTGTCGGCGCCGCCGATGCGGGTGGCGTACTTCTCCAGCGAGCGCAGCCCCGGGGTGGTCTTGCGGGTGTCGAGGATGGTCGCCTTGGTGCCCTCGACCGCCTTGACGTAGCGGGCGGTCATGCTGGCGATCCCGGAGAGGTGCTGGAGGAAGTTGAGGGCGACCCGCTCGGCCTTGAGAATGGCCCGCGCGGGACCATAGAGGCGGATGACGATCTGGTCCTCCTGGACCTTGTCGCCGTCCTTGGCCTTGGCGTCGAACTGCACCCGCTCGTCGAGGAGCTCGAAGGCGCGGCGCGCCAGGGACAGCCCACAGATCACACCGTCCTGCTTGCAGACGACCTTGCCGCGGCAGGTCATGGCCGGGGGGATGAGAGCATCCGTGGTGACGTCGCCGGCCCCGAGATCCTCCTCGAGGGCCGCACGTATGACGATGTCGAGGTGCTCGGGGGCGAGCGTCTCAGTGATGGGCTGCAGGGTTGTGGACAACCGCTACTCCTCTCTTTTTCCACATGACGTGGGACACACGCCAGCGGTCGATGCTCGAAGGGAAGTCACCGCGATGGTGAGCGCCCCGGCTCTCCTCTCTGTAAAGCGCGGCCTCGACGATGAGCCGGGCCGCGGTGCGGGCGAGCCGGCCGCGCCGTAGCGCGAGCCAGGCCATGCCCTCTTCCCCCTCCTCCCCCATCTGCGCGATCACCGCCCCGGCGGCGGTGAGCGCGGGGCCGGTGCGGCTGATGCCGCAGGCCGACCACATCAGCTCGCGCAGCTCCTGCTCGGCGGCGAGATCGGCGAGCCGGGTCTCCACCGCCACGGCGGGGAGCTCGGTGACGGACCCGGCGCGCCGGCCGGCGAGCCCGGCGACGGCCGCCAAGGCGGCGCGCCGCCCGAAGACCAGGCCCTCGAGCAGCGAGTTGCTCGCCAGCCGGTTGGCGCCGTGCACGCCGGTCCGGGCGACCTCACCGCAGGCGTAGAGGCCGGGGACCGTGGTCGCCCCGTCCAGGTCGGTGACCACGCCGCCGATCGTGTAGTGGGCGGCGGGGGCGATCGGGATGGGCTGCTCGACGGGGTCGACGCCGTGGCTCCGGCAGGTGGCGACGATGGTCGGGAAGCGCTCGGCAAGGCGCGCGCCGACGCCGCGGCAGTCGAGGAACACCGATGCGCTGCCGCTCCGCGCCATCTCCTCCCAGATCGACCTTGCGACGATGTCGCGGGGGGCCAGCTCGCCGCGGGGGTCGGCGTCCTGCAGGAAGCGCCGCCCGTCCACGTCCACGACCAGACCACCCTCGCCGCGGACCGCCTCGCTGATGAGGAAGGCGGGAGCTCCCGCCAGCGCGAGGACGGTGGGGTGGAACTGGATGAACTCGACGTCGGCGACGTCGGCACCCGCCTCGTAGGCGAGGGCAATGCCGTCGCCGGTGGCCCCGGCCGGGTTGGTGGTGTGGCGCCAGAGGGCGGATGCCCCACCGGTCGCGAGGATCACCGCCCCCGCCGCCACTCGCGCCCTCTCCCCGGAGGCGGGATCGCAGAGCTCGACCCCGGTGCAGCGGTCTCCGTCCCGCACCAGCTGGGTGACCACCTGACCCTGGAGGACGGTGGCGCCGCTCTCGTGAAGGCGCTGCAGCAGCGCGGCTTCGATGGCCGCGCCGGTGGCGTCGCCGCCGGCATGGAGCACCCGGGCCCGGCTGTGAGCAGCCTCCCGGTGAAGGTCGACGCCGTCCCCGTTGCGATCGAATGCCACACCCCAGCCGGCCAGCTGGGCCACCCGGGCCGGCGCCTCCTCGACCATCAGGCGCACCGCCCGCTCGTCGCAGAGGCCGCGACCGGCGGCCATGGTGTCCTCGAAGTGCAGCTCCGGGGAGTCGTCGGGGCCGACGGCGGCGGCGATCCCGCCCTGGGCGGCCGCGGTGCAGCCGTCATCGGTGCTGCCCTTGCTGACCACCAGCACGCGAGCGCGTGGGGCGGCGGTGAGCACGGCAGCAAGCCCGGCGACGCCACCACCCACGACCACGATGTCGGGGGCCGATCCTCGAAGTCTGGCAGTCACGGTCAGAGCGTCATCGCCTCGGTGAGGGTGACGGTGGCGCGGTGGATCTTGGCCTTGACGACGGTGCGCAGCACGCTTCGCTCCTCTCCGAATCTAGGCCGAACAGGGGTCAATCCCCCATACCGACGACCAGCCTCTCATCGGTTCCCGGCGTGAGCACATCGATCAGCCGGACGCCACCCATTCTAGCAGCGATGAGAATTTCGCACCGAACGTGCATCGTCGTGACCGGGAGGAAGGTCAGCGCGTCGACCACGGCCACGTAGTCCACGGCCAGGCCGGGGCTCTCGGCGAGGCGCCAGAGGACCAGATCGCGAATCGCCTCCGCGTCCCTCTCCCCGAGCCGGAAGGCGTCATCGGCGGCGGCCAGGGCGGCCGGGATGGCGAGGGCCTGGCGCCGCTCCGCGGGATCGAGCCGGGCATTGCGGCTGGAGAGGGCGAGGCCGTCCGCGTCACGGACAGTGGGGCAGACGACGATCTCGGTCCCGGTGTTCAGGTCGGCGGCGAGACGGCGGACGATGGCGCACTGCTGGGCGTCCTTGTGCCCGAAGTAGGCGCGATCCGGCCGGACAGTGACCAGGAGCTTGGTCACCACCGTCGCCACGCCCTCGAAGTGCCCCGGGCGGTGAGCCCCCTCGAGGGTCTCGACGAGCGCCCCGCGCAGATTGACCCGCGTGGCGAACCCCTCCGGGTACATGGCGGCCTCGCTCGGAACGTAGGCCAGGTCCACCCCCAGCTCGGCGCAGACGGCGAGGTCGGCGTCCACGGAGCGCGGATACAGGTCGAAGTCCTCGCCCGGGCCGAACTGGGTCGGGTTGACGAAGATGCTCACCACCGTCCGGTCGCAGTCCGCTCTCGACCTCTGGATCAATCGACGATGGCCGGCGTGCAGCGCCCCCATGGTCGGCACCAGCCCGAGGCTCTGACCGGCGGCCCGGATCCGATCGCACCGGCGGCGCAGCTCCTCCGGACCCCCGACCCCGGTGAGGGGTGAGCGCCGGTCAGCTGTAGGTGTGGACATCGTCGGGGAAGGTGCCCGCGGCCACCTCCGCGGCGTAGGCACGGGTGGCGGCCACCGCCTCGTCGCCGAGCGGGGCGAAGACCTTGACGAACTTGGGCAGGGGGTCGCGGTTCAGCCCCAGGATGTCGTGGAAGACCAGGACCTGCCCGTCGCAGCCGGGGCCGGCGCCGATCCCGATGGTGGGGATGGTGAGGGAGGCGGTCACCGACGCCGCCAGCGGCCCGGGCATGCCTTCGAGCACGACGGCGAAGGCGCCCGCCGCCTCCAGCTCCCGGGCATCGCTCTCGATCCTGGCGCCCGCCTCCGCCTCCCTCCCCTGCACCCGGAAGCCGCCGAAGAGGTTGACGAACTGGGGGGTCAGACCCAGGTGGCCCATCACCGGGATGCCCCGCTCGGTCAGTTTCGCCACCAGCTGAACGACCCGGCCGCCGCCCTCGACCTTGACCGCGTGCATCCCCACCTGCAGGAAGCTGGCCGCGTTGGCGATGGCCTGTTGGTCGGAGGCGTGGTACGAGTTGAACGGCATGTCCCCCACCAGGAGCTGGTCGGGGGCCCCGCGAGCAACCGCCCGGGCGTGGTGGAGCATCTCCTCCATGGTCACGGGCAGGGTGTTGCGGTAGCCGAGCATGACCATGCCGAGGGAGTCGCCGACCAGGAGGACGGGGATCTCGGCCTCGACCAGGATCCTTGCCGTCGTGTAGTCGTAGGCGGTCAGCATGGCGAACCGCTCGCCGCGGCGCTTGCGTTCGAGCAGGCTGCGGATGGTCACTGGCATGTCGGGTCCTCCGTTGAGTGCGGCGGATCGGGGCTGGTGCTTCGCTGCGGCACGGGCGTCCGAGCGCCCTGACTGGCGCTCGGCGCCCTTTGCTCGGCGGCATTGCTGCTGCCGCCTGTGCAAAGCCTGCGCTCAGCACGCAGCCCCGCTCCGCCTTCACGGTGTCCATTCAGCATGTCGGAGATCTCCTCTCGTCCCTCCTCTCCGGCCAGAAGCAGAATCGCCTGGGTCAGGGCGCGGTAGAGGGAGGCAGTGTCGGGTCGCTCTTTGAGGGCTTCGAGGTGGGCGGCGACAGTGCCGGTGTCGCCCCTCACCACCGGGCCAGTGAGCGCCGCCCGGGGACCGACCCGGCGGGCGTTGGCGAGTGCCCCCTCCATGAGGCCGATCAGCGCCTCCTCGGCGGCGGGCTGCTCCAGCCCCGCGGCCACCAGCAGCTCGGAGGCGGCGGAGAGCAGGGCGAGGGGGGCGTTGCCCGCCAGCACCGCGGCGGCGTGGTACAGGGCGCGGGTTCCGGGGGCGAGCTCGATCGGCCGGCCGCCGAGGTCCTCGGCGAGGCAGTGGAGCGGTGCCTCGAGGGCGGGGTCGGCCTCGATCGCCATCAGCGCCCCCCGGAGGAGCGGGGCCGATTCGGCACCAGCGAGAGCCTGGAACGGGTGCAGACAGCCGAGGCTGGCGCCGGTCGGACGCAGCGCCGCCAGCGCCCCGATGCCGAGGCTCGCACTGCAGTGGACCACGGCTCGACCCCTCAGATCGGGGCCGGACTCCACTACCGAGGCGGCGACCCCGGCGATGGCCGCATCCGGGACGGTGAGGAGGGTGAGGTCGGCGGCACTGACCGCCGCCAGTGCGGTGGGTGCGGGCCGGGCACCGACCCGTGCGGCCAGAACGGCGGCACGCCCCGCATCTCGGCTCGCGACGGCGACGACAGAGCGACCGGCCGAGGTCAGGGCGATGGCGAGGGCACCGCCGGCACGTCCAGCACCGACGACGGCGATGGTGGCCGGCCAGGCCGGCTGCGCGGGGGCTGCGGCCGCCTCGGGGGCGGGCGCGCCGGACGGTACGGCGCGCGGTGCCGCCATCTCGCCACGCGGGGCTGTCACCGTCTCGGTCACCTCTGGATCCAAGCGGGCTGGATGCGCCCGTCCGGCTCCGCGCCACGCCCTTCGCCTCGAGGCGCCAGTGGGCGTCCCCGGGCACGCGACCTTTCGGAGGGGATGGGGCCGGTGCTGAGTGTACCGCGGGCCTGGGGCGGCCCCCGCCCGCTTCAGCTGTATCGGCGCCGGGGGGTGACCAGCGAGAGGCCGAGAAGGCCGCCGTAGAGGATGTCCCAGCCGAGCACGAGCAGGTAGGCGACCCGCTCGGCGGAGACGGCGTCGGCGAGCTGGCTCAGGGCCGAGACGACGCTCACCAGGGTCAGGACGAGCAGGATCACCCGGAAGATGACGAACTTGGCCAGCCAGGCGAAGAGCGCGGTCACGGCGAGCAGGACGACGACGACGACGGCGATCTCAGGGCCCAGGTCGACGGTGTGGGTCACCACCCCGGAGGCGGTGCCCTGCTGGTACGTGACGTGCGGAAAGAAGATCCCCGCCAGCATCAGGAGCGCCCCGACGAGCACGGACGGAAGGGCGATGGCGGCGCGCACCCAGAGCACCCAGTCCGTTCCGCCCGTCTCCTCGGCGGCGGGGTATCCGGCGAACCCCGCCGGTGCCCACCCGGCCGGGAGCGGGTAGGCGGCGCCGCCCGAGGGGTCGGCGATCGCCGGCATCTGGGTGGCGGCCACCGGATTCCAGGCCTGGTCGACCCGAGCGCCCAGGGGCGTGATCAGGGGTGAGCCGCACGCGCGACAACTCGTCGATCGCCCGAGCGGCTGCCACAGCCAGCACTGGGGACAGGTGACGTCCGGCATCGAGCGGAGTCTCCCAGTCCCGGGCGTCCCGGGGGTCGACGGCCCGGTCGCGGATCGGTCGCAGCCCGCCCCCGGAGCGGGCTGGCGAACACCCGTCCCCGGTGCCCGGTCCGGGTCAGACCCCGGCGGCGACCTCGCCCACCTCGGGCCCGACCGGCTCCTGCGTGCCCTCGATCTCGTCGATGATCCGCTTCATCTCGGCCCCCTCCATGGTCTCGACCTCGGTCAGGCGCGCGGCCAGCACGCGGAGGATGTGCTCGCGGCGGCGGAGCACCTCCTTGGCCCGGAGGAAGGCGGTCTCGACCAGGTGGTGGACCTCCTGGTCGATCTCGGAGGCGATGTCCTCGGAGTAATTGCGCTGCTCACCGAGGTCGCGGCCCAGGAAGGGCATCTCCTGGCGCTCGCCGAAGGTGCGGGGGCCCAGCTTGTCGCTCATCCCCCATTCGGTGACCATCTTGCGGGCCAGGTCGGTGGCCTTGCGGATGTCGTCGCTCGCCCCGGTCGTGATGTTGGCCTCGCCCAGGATGAGGTCCTCGGCGCAGCGTCCCCCGAGCATCTGGGCGAGCTGGTCGAGGAGCTCGACCTTGCTGACCAGGTACCTGTCCTCGGTGGGCAGCGAAAGGGTCCAGCCCAGGGCCATACCGCGGCTGACGATGGAGATCTTGTGCACCGGGTCGGTGTGCTCCAGGCTCATCCCGACCAGGGCGTGGCCCATCTCGTGGTAGGCGATGGTGGCCTTCTCGTTCTCGCTGATCATCCGGCTCTTACGCTCCGGGCCGGCGATCACCCGGGCGATCGCCTCCTCCAGATGCGGCATGCTGACCAGCTTCCGGTTCTGACGCGCGGCCAGGATGGCCGCCTCGTTGATCAGGTTGGAGAGGTCGGCCCCCGAGAAGCCGGGCGTCTGCTTGGCGAGGACCTCGAGGTCGACGGCCGGGTCCAGCGGCTTGTTCCGGGAGTGGACCTCCAGAATGGCACGACGGCCGCGGATGTCGGGACGGTCCAGTATCACGTGGCGGTCGAAGCGTCCCGGACGGAGCAGGGCGGGGTCGAGGACGTCGGGCCGGTTGGTGGCGGCGATGACGATGACGTGGGTCGCGGTCTCGAACCCGTCCATCTCGACCAGCAGCTGGTTGAGGGTCTGCTCGCGCTCGTCATGGCCGCCGCCCAGGCCGGCGCCGCGCTGGCGGCCGACGGCGTCGATCTCGTCCACGAAGACGATGCAGGGCGAGTTCTTCTTGGCCTGGTCAAAGAGGTCGCGCACCCGGCTGGCGCCCACCCCGACGAACATCTCGACGAACTCCGAGCCGGAGATGCTGAAGAAGGGCACGCCCGCCTCCCCGGCCACCGCCTTGGAGAGGAGGGTCTTGCCGGTCCCGGGAGGGCCGACCAGGAGGACGCCCTTGGGGATGCGGGCGCCGACGGCGGTGAACTTGTCCGGGTATTTGAGGAACTCGACGATCTCGCCGAGCTCCTGCTTGGCCTCGTCGATCCCGGCGACGTCCATGAAGGTGACCGACGGCTTGTCGCCGGCGACCAGGCGGGCCCGACTGCGCCCGAAGGACATGGCCTGGTTGTTCCCCGACTGGCTCTGGCGGAGCATCCACCAGACGAAGAACACCATGATCCCGACGAGCACCAGCGTCGGCAGGAGGCTGATCAGGATGTCGGACAAGGTGCTCCCGTCGTTGATGTAGTTGGTGTAGCCGGCGGTCTGGAATTCGTGGGTGGCCTGGTCGCTGTCGCTGACGGTGGTGGTGTACAGGTCCCCCTGATTGTCAGACCAGGTGACCGTACTCCCGTCGCTGCTGATCTGGGTCTGCTTGGTGTTAGAGATGGCCGCGGGGGCCGTGTGGTTGGTCTGCCAGAGCTGGACCGCCTGCTGCAGCCGGCCGCTCGACATGGTGGTCGACGAGGGGCCGGAGCGGCCGTAGAAAACCAGGAGGACGACCACGACCAGGAGCACGCCGAGCATCCAGGAAAAGGGGCGCCGGGTATTGCGCATCCGAGCCAGTCTATAGCAGGGGCTCCGAACTGCGCGGGAGGCGCGATCGGGGAGTGACAGGCTTGTTCCCGGTCGCGCCCGGCCCGGCCACCCCACCTCCCTCCAGGAGATCGCGCTGCCGCAGCGCCAGGGTGGCCAGCCGCCGCCGCGCTCCCGGGAAGACGCCCTCCAGCGCGGGCAGCAGCTCGTGGCGCACCCGGCTGCGCAGGAAGCGAGGATCGCGGTTGCTGGGATCGTCAACGGGCTCCAGGCCGAGGGCCGCGCAGTAGTCCAGGGTCGCCTGGCGCCAGACGCGGAGGAGGGGGCGGGCGAGCCTCCCCTCGCGCTCCGCCATCGCGCGCAGGCTCCAGGGGGTGGCGCTGGTCAGGAGGCGCATCAGGACCGTCTCCGCTTGGTCGTCGGCGGTGTGGCCGAGGGCGATGGCGGTGGCACCGAGGCGGTCGGCGACCGCGGCGAGCCCGGCGTGGCGGGCCCGGCGGGCCTGGTCCTGGACCGAGGGGCCGCTCTCGACCTCGACCCTCACCGACTCGAAACCGAGGCCGAGCCGGCCGGCCAGGGCGGCCACGGGTCCCGCCTCGGCAGCCGAGCCGGGCCGCAGCCCGTGGTCGACGTGGACGACGTGGAGGCGCCAGCCGCGGGGCGGGGCCAGCCGGGCCAGGGCATCGACCAGTGCGGTCGAATCCGGCCCGCCGCTGCAGGCCACCACCACCGTCTCACCGGCGCGGATGACGCCGCGCCGATCGACCGCGGAGGCGACGGCGCGGCGGACCCGGCCGACGGCGGCCACCCGCTCACCGGGAGGGAGCTGCCGGGCCCACGTGGCGGTACCTGGGGTCGAACCAGGGACATACCGGGTATGAGCCGGGCGCTCTACCACCTGAGCTATACCGCCGGAGGGGGCGCCGGGGGCCGGATGCTCGACAGCGGCGACATCGGCACCGACGCAGGGGGGAGGAGTGGTTGCGGCGGCTGGATTCGAACCAGCGACCTTCGGGTTATGAGCCCGACGAGCTTCCACTGCTCCACGCCGCATGGGGAGCATAGCGCGGGCCGGGCGCTCCACGCCGGAGTTGCGCCAGGCCGGCCGGCGGTCCTCAGGGGGTGGGGGACGGCGACGCGGCGGTGGGGGTCGGGCTGGCCGGCACCACGCTCGGCAGCGGCGGCGTGGGCGACGGGGTCGGGGTGGGCGTCGGGATGGGGGTGGGCGTCGGGATGGGGGTGGGGACCGGGGTGGGGCTGAAGGTGGGGGGCGCGGCGTCGAGGCCGCCCGAGGCGGGCGCGGACTTGGCGCCGGGGTCGAGGACGTAGACCTTCTCGCCGGGCAGGTGGTAGCCGAGCTTGCGCGCCTGGTCCTCCAGCCACGGCGAGCTCTGGGCCTCGGTGACCTCCTGGGCGCGCTGAGAGATCTGTGCCTCGAGGGCGGCGTTGGCCTCCTGCAACTGGGTCACCCGGGCCTGCGCGGCGTGGTCCGTGGCGGCCGCTCCGTAGAGCGCGTAGGCGACCCATCCGCAGACGACGGCGACGACCAGAGCGAGGATGCGCCGCGCCGTGAAGGGGCGGGGTCGCTGAGGACCAGGAAGCATTGCGGGCCTTGGGGGGACGTGGGCGGGAATCGGCCGCGGGACCCGTAGTCTGCTACGACCTCCCCGAAACCGCAACGGGTCTGCGAATACTCGTTGTCAGGGAGCCGTCCGGTCGATGCCACCCCCGCGGTTCCGCCTTTCCCGGAAACGCCTACGCGGTCGCCTCCCAACGCCGGCGCCACTCCTCGGGGCTCAGATCGTGGAGATCGACGCCGTCGGCGCGCGCCGCCGTCTCGAGCGTTCGGAAGCGGTCGGCGAAGCTGACGGCCCGCCCCCGCAGGGCGTCCTCGGGATTGACCCTGAGCTGGCGGGCAAGGGCGACCGCCGCGAAGAGCAGCTCGCCCATCGCTGCCTCGAGGTCGCGGCTCGCCGGGGGTGGGGGCGGCGCGTGGCCGGCGACGGTACCGGGGGCGGCCGGCTCCACCGCCTCGGGCCCATCCAGGCCCTCCCCGCTGGCGGTGTCGGCGCCGGACGGCGCCCAGTCCGCGCCCCGCTTCGCCGCGGCCGGAGCGTCGCTGGCGAGGGCCGCGAGCTCGTCGACACCGTCCCGAACCCAGGCCAGGGCGGCGGCGACCGTCGGCGTCTCGTCGAAGCCGACCCGGGCGGGCCGCTTCTGGACCCCCTGGGCAAACGCGAGCGCGGGCAGGGCGTGGGGGACGCCCTCCAGCAGGGAGAGGCGCTCCCGCTTCTCGATGCGCTTCAGCTTCTCCCAGTTGACGACCACCTCCTCCGCGCCGGCGACCGTGGTGCTGCCGAAGACGTGGGGGTGGCGGTGGACCATCTTTGCCCGGGTGGTCTCGGCGACGTCCCCGATGTCGAAGCCGTCGGAGCGCTCGGCGGCGATGGCGCAGTGCATCAGCACCTGGAGGAGGAGGTCGCCGAGCTCCTCGCGGAGGGTGGCCGTCCCCTGCGAGTCGATCGCCTCCAGGGTCTCGTAGGTCTCCTCCAGGAGGTACGGGCGGAGGGATCGATGGGTCTGCGCGCGGTCCCAGGGGCAGCCGCCGGGCGCCCGCAGCCGCTCGATGACCTCATTGAGCTCGCGCAGCGACTGCGCCGCCTCCTCACGCATCGCAACCTCCTTGGTCAAGCGGGCACGGGCTGGCGGGCCCGGGTCAGCCGGCCCAGCTCCCGCAGCACCCCCAGGAGCACATCCTCCCATTCCCCGTCGGGCGACCGTCCGGGCGGCGGGAGGCAATAGACGCGGGTCGGCGAGGTCTCGACGAACGCCCGGAACTGGCGGGCCACCACCTCGAGGTCGAGCCCATGGCCCGAGGGGAGCTGGATCACCGCACCCATCCGCCCCGAGACGCCGCGCCCGCCGGCGACGCCGGGCGCGAGCCGCGGGCCCGCCTCGCCGCGCCAGGTCTCGACCGCCTGCGCCCCGGCGGCGACGGCGAGCAGCCGCACCCGCAGCGAGAAGACGAGCGCCTCGGCCTCCGGAGGCATCGGTCCGAAGCGGTCGGCGAGCCCCCTCCCCCTGCGCTCCAGCTCGGGCTCGGTGACGCAGGCGGCCAGGTCCTGGTAGCAGCGCAGCCGGAGCTGCTCCTCCCCGATGTAGCCGGGGGGCAGGAACGCCGCCTGGGGCAGCGAGACGGTCACCTGGGCCGGCAGCTCCGCCATCGGCCTGCCCTGGAGCGAGCGCACCGCCTGCTCCAGCAGCCGGTTGTACATCTCCAGGCCGACCGCCGCGATCTCGCCGTGCTGCTCCTCCCCCAGCAGGTTGCCGGCCCCGCGGATCTCCAGGTCGCGCATCGCGAGCTTGAATCCCGCTCCCAGGTCCTGCAGCTCCCCGATGACGTCGAGGCGCTTGTCGGCGCGCTCGCTGAGGGTGCGCTCCGGCGGGTAGAGGAGGTACGCGTAAGCGCGCTGCCCGGCGCGTCCGACCCGGCCTCTCAGCTGGTAGAGCTGGGCCAGTCCGAGCCGGTGGGCGTCGTCGATGATGATGGTGTTGGCGTTGGGGATGTCCAGTCCCGACTCGATGATGGTCGTGCAGGCGAGCACGTCGACCTCGCCCTCCACGAAAGAGCGCATCACCGATGCCAGCAGGTCCTCGTGCATCTGCCCGTGCGCGATGGCGACACGCGCCTCGGGCACCAGCTCACGCAGCCATTGAGCCTCTCTGTCGATGGACTGCACGCGGTTGTGGACGAAGAAGACCTGGCCGCCCCGGGCCAGCTCACGAGTCACCACCTCGCGGACGAGCGAGCCCTCGCGAGCGGTGACGTAGGTCTTGATGGGCTGACGCTCCTCGGGAGGCGTCTGGATGACCGAGAGATCGCGGATGCCGGCGAGCGCCATGTGCAGCGTGCGCGGGATCGGCGTCGCCGAGAGCGAGAGCACGTCGACGGCGACGCGCAGCTCCTTGAAGCGCTCCTTCTGGAGGACGCCGAAGCGCTGCTCCTCGTCGATGATGACCAGGCCCAGGTTGCGAAACTCGACGTCGCGCTGGAGCAGGCGATGGGTGCCGACCACGATGTCGACGGTCCCCACCCTGAGCCCGAGCAGGGTCGCCCGCTGCTCCTCCTCGGTGCAGAAGCGCGAGAGCTGATGAACGATCACCGGGAAGGGACGGAGGCGCTCCGAGAAGGTCAGGAAGTGCTGCTGGCAGAGCACGGTGGTGGGCACCAGGACGGCCGCCTGACGCCCCTCGGCAACCGCCTTGAACGCCGCCCGCAGGGCGAGCTCGGTCTTGCCGAATCCGACGTCCCCGCAGACCACCCGGTCCATCGGTCTGGACGCCTCCATGTCGCGCTTGATGTCGTCCAGCACCAGCATCTGGTCGGGGGTCTCCTCGAACGGGAAGGAACCCTCCAGCTCGCGCTGCCAGTCGGAGTCGATGGAGAAGGCGTGACCGGAAGCGGCCTCGCGGCGGGAGTAGAGGTTGAGCAGCTCGCGGGCGACGGCCTCGGTCCGCTCGCGCACCCGCCGCTTGGTCCGCTCCCACTCGCCGGTGCCGAGGCGGGAGAGGGCGGGGTGGGCGTCAGAGCCCCCCACGTAGCGGTCGATCCGGTCGAGGTGCTGTACCGGGACGAAGAGGCGATCGCCGTCGGCGTACTCGAGGAGCATGTACTCCTGCTCGGTGGCGCTCCCCGGGGTCTCGGCCGCGACGGCCACCGCGGGGCCACGGCCGGCACCGACCGCCGGTCCGGCGGTTCCGCCGGTTCCGCCGGTTCTGCCGGTTCCGCCGGTCGCGGAGGTCTCCTCCTCAGAGACACGACGCATCTCGATGAAGCGAGCGACGCCGTGGTCGCGGTGGACGACGAGATCTCCGGGGGCGAACTCGAGGACGAATCCCGGTGCCGCAGCCCGCCCCGCGGCCGCCCGGCGGGCGCCCCGGGCAGAGGTCGACTCGGCGCGCCGCGCCCCCCGGGCGAGCGGTGAGCCGCGCCGTTTCACGGCACCGAAGAGCTCGTGGTCGCTGAAGACGGCGATCCCCAGGTCGGGCATCCGGAAACCCGCGGACACCTCGCCGGCGGCGACCAGCAGCCTCCCCGCCGCGGCCGGGAGGGTGGCGGCATCGGGGTCGTCGACCATGGTCGGCACCAGCCCGGCGTCGCCGGTCAGCTCCTGCACCCTCCCCTCCTCCCGGGAGACGACCACGCAGCAGCCGCCCCCCGCCAGCTCCTGGCCGAGGGCCGCGGCGAAGACGTCCCAGCGCCCGGCGTAGGGCTCGGCGCCGTGCCAGCCGAGGTCGGCCGCCGTCGTGCCCGCCATGCCCTCGACGCCGCCCGGCACCAGGTCGACGGCGCGGCCCAGGTTGGCGTCGAGGACGCCCACGTCGAGCAGACCGCTCCGGGCACCGGCGGGCAGCTCACCTCGCGCCTCCTCCTGCTCGCGGAGGCCTTCGATCTCCTCGAGGTGACGGACGGCCGCGCGCCGGGCCCGCTCCACACCGCCGGCGACCAGCACCAGCGCCCCCGCCCCGAGGTGGTCAAAGAGGCTGGAGCCCTGGTTGAGATAGGGGGCGAAGAGGTCGACGCCGTCGTCGTAGACGCCCAGCTCGAGCTGGGCGAGGTCCTGCTCCCACTGCTCGCGCACCTCCGGCCGGCAGCCGCCGACATCGAGAGCGGCGACCGCCTGCTGGGCCCGGCGGACCGCCGCAGCGCTCAGATCGAGCTCGCGGGCGGGCAGCAGCCGCACCCTCTCCAGTCGGGCGACCGAGGTCTGGGTGTCGACGTCAAAGGCCCGGACCTCATCGACCTCGTCGCCGAACCACTCCGCCCGCCAGGGGCGGCCGCGATCCAGGCCAAAGACGTCGACGATGCCGCCGCGCACGGCCATCTCGCCGGGTGCTGTGACCGCGGTCACCCGCCGGTACCCGAGGTGGACGAGGCGCTCGATGACCGCGTCGCGGCCGATCCGGGTACCCCGACCGATTTCGCCGGTGGCGTCCAGCGCGCCGGTGGGGAGGGTGGGCCGGAGCAGCCCGGCCGGGGAGGCGACCACCAGCGCCGGCCCGCCGTCGCGAAGCAGGGCGAGGGTGGCGATCCGGCGGCGGATGACCTCCTCCGACGGGGGGATGCGGTCAAAGCCGGGGGTGTCCGCGGCCGGCCAGAGGCCCAGCCGCGCCTCGCCACCCCAGAGACGGGCGTCGGCATAGACGGTCTCCGGGTCGGTCGCGATCACCAGCACGTGCCCGGAGGAGCGCCGGCGGGCCCACCAGGCGATCAGCCCGACGGCGGCCGAGGGGACCCCGCCAAGGACGCGCAGGGAGCCGTTGACGAGCGCGGCCAGGGGGGTGACGGCGTCCAGGCGGGAGGCCAGCGTGGGCGCGCCGCCGGCAGGTGGCTCAATCACCGGGTGACGGCACCTCAGGTCCCTCCGGTCCGGGCGGAGGTGACGGCGCCTCGGGCCCCTCCGGTCCAGGCGGGAGAGGGCGGTTGTACTGGTTCATGGCCCGCTCCAGGCCCTCGCGCACGATGGCGGCCACCGCGTCGGCGGCGCGATCGAGGATGGGGGGCAGCCGCTGCCGCTCCTCGAGCGTGAAGGGATCCAGGACGTGGTCGACGGTGTCCTCGCCGGCGGCGGGGCGCCCGATCCCGACCCGGACCCGGATGAAGTCCGGCGTCTGCCACGACTCGATCAGCGAGCGGACGCCGCGATTGCCTCCCGCCGAGCCGCCGCGGCGGAGGCGGAGGCGGCCGAAGGGGAGGTCGACGTCGTCGTGGACCACGACCACGTCGGAGGTCGGTACACCGAGGACGCGCACAAGGTGGACCCCCGCTCGGCCGCTGAGATTCATGAAGGTGGTGGGGCGGGCGAGGACGACGTCGAATCCGTCGACGGTGCCGGCGCGCACCTTGGCGGGCCCCTCGCGCCGCGCTCGGGCGAACCGGCCCCGGCCCTCCAGCTGGTCGAGGACCATCCACCCGCAGTTATGCCGGGTGCGGGCGTACTCGCCTCCCGGATTGCCCAGGCCGATGATCAGCGTCGCCATGGCTCTCGCGGCATCAATGCGGTGTGAGCTCGAGCACGTCCTGCCCGGGGAGCAGCCGCCTGGTCTCGGCGGTCATCGCCGCCGCCCGCCCCGGCTCGTCGTGGTCGTGACCGAGGCAGTGGAGCAGGCCGTGAACGGCCAGCAGGCGGAGCTCGCCGGCGGGGGCCGCGGGGCTCTGGGCGCGCGCCCTCTCGACCGAGATCGCGACGTCGCCCACCCATTCACGCCCGTCGCCCGGAAAGGCGAGGACGTCGCTCGCGGCGTCCACCCCGGCGTGATCCCGGTTGAGCCGGCGCAGCTCCTCGTCGTCGGTCAGACGCACCGCCAGACCGGCGCGGGCGGGCACGCCGAGGAGGTCTCCGCCGCTGCGGAGCAGGGGGGCGAGCCGGCCGTCGCGGACCAGGGCCAGGCTCGCGGCGTCGAGGGTGGGCGAGCGGTGGATGGTCACCCGCATGGGGAACTCATGGTGGCGCAGAAAGAAAGGGGCTCGCCATGGGCGAGCCCGAGAATCTGGTGATGACGGCGTCAGCCGGCTTTCGCCCGGCGCTTCCGGGCGGCCACCATCTTGCGCTTGCGGCGGACCGAGGGCTTCTCGTAGTGCTCGCGGCGCCGGACCTCCGAGAGAATGCCGTTCTGCTTGATCTTCTTGTTGAAACGCCGCAGCGCGCTCTCGAAGGTCTCGCCTTCGCGGACCTTGACCTCCGACACGGTTGGGGGATCACCTCCTCGGCGCCGCCACCGGCGGCCTGAGTCATGCGGACACCGCTCGTCCACCGAAGGGACGGGGGCACGTCGGCACCGCCGACGCGCTCGCCGCGGGCTCCAGCCCTGGCCGAACGGAGGCACCACTCTAGCAGGCGTTCCGGCTGGACGGCGGGCGCCCGCAAACAGATGTACGAATCATCAGGTATCATCGGCGGATGCTCGATTTCCCGCTGGAGGCGCCGGGTGACGCCGGGGACGGGACGGCCGGCGGCCCTCGCGTGACGCTGGACGAGGCGCAGCGGCGAGCCGTCGAGCACGGCGAGGGGCCGTGCCTGGTGCTGGCGGGCCCGGGCTCGGGCAAGACCCGGGTCATCGTCGAGCGCTTTCTCCGCCTGATCCGGGAGGGCACGCCCGCGGAGCGCCTGCTGGTGCTCACCTACACCCGCAAGGCCGCGACCGAGATGCGCGACCGGGTGGAACGCGCCCACGGAACCTTCGAGGGAGACCCGCCCCTCCTCAACTACCACTCCTTCGCCCAGCGGGTGCTGCGCCACTGGGGCTGGCGGCTCGGGATCTCGCCGGCGTTCCGGATCGCCGACGAGGCGGAGCGGTGGCTGGTGGTCGACGGCATCCTCGGCGAGCTGCGCCCGACCACCCTCTACAACCCCCTGCGCTCCCACGACCTCGTCGACGCCATCCTGGACGTGATCGAGAAGGCCAAGCAGGAGCTGGTCTCCCCCGAGGATTACGCCGACTGGGCCGAATCCCGCCTGGCCGTCGTCGGGGCCGGGGCCGGCCTGGAGCGCGAGCTGCTGACCCGGCACCGTGAGTGCGCCGAGGTCTACCGGCGTCTGGAGGCGACCTTCATGGAGCGGGCCGTCCTCGACCACGACGACACCATCCTCTACGCCGAGCGGCTGCTGCGCGAGCACGCGGACGTCCGCGAGGCGGTGGCCGGGGCCATCGACCACGTGATGGTGGACGAGTACCAGGACACCAACTACGCGCAGGCCCGTCTGGTCGAGGTGCTGGCCGGGGAGCGCGGCGACATCATGGTCGTCGCCGACGACGACCAGTCCATCTACAAGTTCCGGGGCGCGTCCCTCGCCAACCTCGATCGCTTCGCCCGCATCCATCCGACCCACGAGCGGGTGATCCTGGACCGCAACTACCGGTCCCACGAGGAGATCGTCGAGGCGAGCCGCGCCATCATCGGGGCGGCCCCCCCGGGCTCGCGCATCGAGAAGCACCTGGTCGCCGACCGGGGTGCCGGTGGTCAGGTGGAGGTGTGGCGGGCCGCCGACGAGCGCGGCGAGGTCGTGGAGGTGGCCGCCGAGTGCCGGCGCCTCATCGACGCCGGAGCCGACCCGGCCGGGATCGCCTGGCTCTTCCGGCGCCACGAGGACATGCAGGCGGCGACCCGCGCCCTCCAGGAGGCGGGGGTGGCCTACGTGGTCCACGGAGGCCGCGGATTCTTCCAGCGGCGCGAGATCAAGGATCTGATGGGACTCCTGGGCGCCGTCCACGACCCCGGCGACTCCCAGGCGGTCCTCCGCTGCCTGCACCTGCCCTCCTTCGCGGTGAGCAACGCCGGCCGGCTCGCACTCGGCCACGCCGCCCGCGATCGCGATCTCCCGCTCGCCTCGGTGATCGCAGGAGAGCTGCCGGAGCTGGGCGCGGAGGACCTGGCGATCGCCCGCCGGCTGGTCGACCTCCTGGTCGATCTCCACGCCCAGGCCGCCCGCGACGATGTACGCGACGTCTTCTACGCCGCCCTCGAGGGAAGCGAGTTCCTCGGGGTCCTGGATGACGCCGAGCCCCTGGCTCGGGCTCAGATCGGAGCCAACCTCAACAAGTTCGGCGAGCTGCTGGAGGGCTTCGCCGACTGGAGCAACGATCGCAGCCTGGCCCTGGCGCTCCGCTACCTCGAGATCCTGCGCAGCAGCCACGCCGCCGACGAGATCGCGGCGGTCGAGGCCACGACGGTGGGGATCAGCCTGCTCACCGCTCACGCCGCCAAGGGCCTGGAGTGGCCGGTCGTCTTTCTCGGACGCTGCACCGAGGAGCGGTGGCCGGGGATGGGGGGCTTCCCCGCCCGCCTGACCCTCCCCGACGAGCTGGTACCGGAGCCCGCCCCGGAGGGGGAGGCGAGCCGGGACGAGGAGCGCCGCCTCTTCTACGTGGCGGCGACCCGGGCCCGCGACCGCCTCGTCCTGGTCCATTCGCGGCGCTACCCGCACTCCTTCCGCGACGAGCGCCCGAGCCCCTTCCTGGCCGCCCTGGACGGAGCGGCATGGGTGGCCCGGCGGACCATCGAGGGGAGCCGGCCACCCGCCCGCCGCCAGCCCGCCGCCGCGGCGGGCCTGCCGACGGCGACGATTCGCGCATCCGTCTCCGACCTCGCCGCCTTCAAGGACTGCGCCCGCCGCTACGCCTATCGCAGCGTCTACCGCCTGCCGGTGCCGGCCTCGCCCCAGCGCTGGTACGGGACCCTGGTCCACACCGTCCTCCAGGCGCTGGCGGCACTGCGCCAGTCCGGGGTCGAGGCCGGGCCCGACGAGGCGGCCCGGCTGTGGGGCGAGGCATGGGAGGCCTCACGCGGCCCCAAGGGTGCCCACGCCGAGCTGCGCGGCCTGGGCGAGAGCCAGCTCCGGCGCTACGCGGCCTCGACCGGGTGGCGCGACGCCGAGCCCCTCATGATCGAGCAGCCCTTCACCCTCGGGGTCGGCGCTGGTGACGTGACCGGCCGATTCGACCGCATCGACGCGGGACCGGGCGGAGTGCAGGTCGTCATCGACTACAAGACCGGGCCGCCGCGCGAGGAGGAATCGCTGCGCAAGGACCTCCAGGTTCGCGCCTACGCAGTGGCGCTCGCCCGCGAGCAGCACAGCGACGAGGCCACGGTCGAGCTGCACTGGCTCCAGACCGCCCAGGTCAGCCGGATGACGTTCGACTCCGTCGCCCTGGGCCGCTTTCACTTCCAGGTGGAGAGCACGGCGCGCGAACTGGCCGAGGCCCGGCGCACCCACGACTTCCCACCCAGGCCGAGCAGCTGGCGCTGCGGCCATTGCGAGTTCCGGATGGTGTGCGACGAGGGGCGGGAGCAGTAGGGGCGGCGCCAGGGGCGGGATCAGGGGCGGGAGCAGTAGGGGCGGGAGCAGTAGGGGCGGGGTCGGAGGGTCGCCGGGGTCACGCTCCGATCTCCCTCCGGGGGGCCGAGCTCTCGGAGGCGGGTTACGCCGGGATCAGGTCGCCGGGTCCCCACCCGTCGCGAGCGCTCCGCCGGCGTCCCCCTTCGGCTCAGCGTCGTCGATCCAAGCCAGAGGGCAGCGGGGCCCCTCGGACTCGTCCACCAGGAAGGGCAGGCCGTTGGCCGACGTCTGGCGGACCGGCACCACCCGGAACCCCGCGCAGGTGAGGGGCTGACCGGCGAGGTAGGCGGGGCAGTCACCGGTCGCGGCCGGGCCGGTGCAGAGATCGACCACCCGCCGCGTGTGCGGGTCGAGCAGGAGGAAGAGCCGGTCCGCGGGAGTCGTAATGCCCATCTCGGTGCCTATCTCGATGCCTGTCTCACAATCCCCCAGGAGCATCGTCCGCCGCCGCCCCGGCGCTGGCCATGGCCATCGGTCCCAATCAGGCTGGGGATCTAAGTCACATGACAATGTGATCGGGGGCCCATAGCTTGTAAGGTCACAGAGACGATATCTGGGGAATCCCTGGCCGGTGCCCCCGCTCACCTTCTGGAGGGACCAATGAACAGCCCGGCGCCCTACCTGCACTGGGGATTCATCCTCATCTCGCTGCCCAACCTGCTCCTGATCGCGGCGATGGTGCTGCTCTTCGTGGTCGCGCTGATCGCACCCTTCCCGCACAACGCCGCCAAGCACCGGGACGACGACGATGAGTGAGGCGAGCGGCGTGGGATCGGGCCCGGGCCCTCTCCCGTCCGTCGCCGGCCCCCCCGGCAGCTCGTCCACGGGTTCCCCGGCAGTGCGAGACAAGGGGTGGACCGCGGCGCTGCGCGGCCGCCTGGAGGGCCGCCTCCCCCTCGAGGAGGTGCTGCCCACACGCCAACCGGCGTTCGTCGGCTCCTGGGTGTACGTCTTCGGCGTCGTGACCATCGCGGCCCTGGTCTGGGTGCTGGTGAGCGGGTGCGTCCTCGCCTTCATGGGCTCGGCCTGGTGGCACACCTCCAACCTGGGGCACTTCTTCAACAGCATCCATTTCTGGTCGGTGCAGATGTTCTTCATCTTCATGGTGCTGCACCTCTGGGGCCAGTACTGGGGCGCCGGCTGGCGCGATGGACGGGCCAAGACGTGGATGGTCGGGGTGGTGCTCTTCCTGGTCAGCATCGTCACCGCCTTCACCGGCTACCTGATCCAGCAGAACTTCGACTCCCAGTGGATCGCGGTCAACGCCAAGGACGCGGTCAACGCCACGGGGTTGGGTGGCTTCTTCAACGTCCTCAACTTCGGCCAGATGTACGGCATCCACGTGATGCTGTTCCCGATCGCGCTCACCCTTCTGGTGGTGCTCCACATCGTGCAGGTGAGAAGCCGGGGGGTAGTACGACCGATCGGTGACCCCTACGTCCCCGATACCGGGCAGAGCACCTCCACGGGAGCGTCGCAATGAGCGCCCGCCGGCCCAAGATCGACAAGGCCGACTACTACCGCGGGATCCGGATGACGCCGTACGACCTGGTCAAGGAGATCGCCATCGCAACGATCGGCATCCTGGTGGTGGTGCTGATCCTTTCGGCGGTCCTGTCCTCACCGGACGTTCCCTCCGCGACCATCCAGGCCTGGGCCAAGTCGGACCCGGTGGACTTCGTGACCACGGCCGCCAGCGAGCTTTCCAGCCAGAGCACCACCGCCCAGTACGGGCCTCCCTACACCACCAGCAGCGGATCGGTGCAGAGCATCGGCCCGATCGAGCCGCAGGTGTGGGCCGGGGTGCACGTCGCGGTCAACGCACCGCTCGACTTCGTGCTCCAGCCCCTCTCCCAGGCCACGGTCGGCGACCAGACCCTCGCCTCAGCGCTCACCACCTTCAACGACGCGAGCGCCGCCCAGCAGCAGAAGTGGCTCACCGCCTACAACCAGGCCCTGGGCAGCGCCAAGCTGGTCGACAACGAGGTGTCGGTGCCGAGCGGTGACCACGGGCCCGTGCCGGTGCTGATGAGCCGGCTGCTCACCCTCGCACGGAGCGGCGGCCTGGACGCGCTGCTGCTGACCAGCGACCACTTCTACCAGACCGACTACAGCAAGCCGCTCCTCTTCCTGAGCGACGGCGGCTACTTCCCGGGCCTCGCCCAGGTGCAGGACCTGACGGGTTCGCAGTGGGGAATGATGAATGAGACCGGGCGGTATCCCGGCCAGGCGTGGCTCTGGCTCTTCACCCTCTGGTACCAGATGCCGCCCTTCAACTCGTCGAGCAACGGCGACCTGCTGGTGGTCGTGGTCATGACCCTCCTCAGCGTGGGGCTCCTGCTGGTCCCCTTCATCCCCGGGGTGCGCGACATCCCGCGCTGGATACCGGTTCACCAGCTGATCTGGCGGGAGCATTACCGGAACATGCACCGCGGCATAACGAAGTGAGCAACGAGTTGGCAGATTGGCGCGAGACCAAGCTGTCGCGGCTTCGTGCTCTGATCAAGCAGGCCGACCCCGAGATGGTGGAGGAGTCGAAGTGGAAGAAGCCCTCTCACCCGGCAGGGGTTCCGGTGTGGTCTCACCAAGGTCCGATCTGCAGCGGCGAGACGTACAAGAGCGTCGTGAAACTCACATTCTTCAAGGGGGCCTCGCTGAAGGACCCTTCGGGACTCTTCAACTCAAGCCTCGAAGGCAACACCCGGCGGGCCATCGACTTCCACGAGGACGATGAGATCGATGAGAAGGCTTTCGCTACTCTCATTCGAGCTGCCGTCAGCCTGAATCGGTCCTCGACCCACGGCTAGTCGTGTTGGGTTCACGCGCAGCAGAGAGTGACCGGCCACCAGCAGCAGCGGGCCAGGGTGTCCTCGAGGCTACGGAATACCGGCCTCAGGGCCACTCGCTGGGCTGGCTCTCCTTGCGGCGGGCGACGAAGGCGGCCACCTCGGCGCGCCTCTCCAGGCCCAGCTTCATGAGGATGTTGGAGACGTAGTTCTTGACGGTCTTGTCGGCGAGGTGCACCCGCTCGGCGATCTGCCGGTTGGTGAGCCCCTCGGCGACCAGGGCCAGGATCTTGCGCTCCTGGGGGGTGAGGTCGTTGATGATGTCCCCGGGGGTGACCACCTCGCCGCGCAGCCGGGCGAGCACGCGCTCGGTGACCTGGGGGTCGAGCAGCGAGTGACCGCCGGCAACCTGGCGGATCGCGCCGATCAGGTCAGTGCCGTGGATCTGCTTGAGGATGTAGCCCGACGCCCCGGCCATGATCGAGGTGAAGAGAGCCTCGTCGTCGGCGAACGAGGTCAGCATCAGGACGTGGGTCTCGGGGTGGGCGGAGCGGATCTCCCGGCAGGCCTCGATGCCGGAGCGGCCCGGCATGCGCACGTCCATCACGACAACCTGGGGGTGCAGCCGGGCGACGGCCTCGAGTGCCGCGTCCGCATCCCCGGCCTCCCCGATCACGTCCAGGTCGGGCTCGGTCTCGAGGAGCCGCCTAAGGCCCAGTCGGACCAACTCATGGTCGTCGCAGAGCAAGACGCGAATGGTGTCTCTGGATTCCATGGGCCTGAAGTCTACGCTCATGAGGGCTCAATCTCGCCCGAACGGACCCGATCTGAGGGTCCTCGGTCACGAGAACTCGGGTCCGCGGGGCCCCTGGGAGTGGGGCCGCGAGAATCGGGAGGCTCGGGGGGAAAGCGGCGGCCGGGGTGATCAGGGGGCGGAGCCCCCGGTGCCGCCTCGGCGTGCGGCCCGGTCGGCGAGCGCCACGATGCAGAGGACGACGGCGACCACCGCCATGGTCCCCGCCAGCCAGAGGCAGGCAAGACCCCATTGCTGCAGCGTCATCGGCGCTGCCCTCTCATCGCGGGACGGCGGGTGGCGAGACGGAACATCCCCTGAGGCTCACGGCGCGGCGGCTGGGCAAGCCATGGTCCCCCTCCGGCACGCGGCGCTGGAAGGGCCACACGGCCCCCACCGAGCGGGACCCTGGTCACGGCAACCCGGCGGGCCCGAACGCGTCACCGCCGCCTGGCCCCACCAGAGTAGTGACCTTTTCCCCTGGTACGGAGGGTCGCCCCCCATGGATGCTCCGAGCGTGGGCCTTGGGGACCTCTGGTTCTGAGGGCCTTACCGTTACGACCCGTCCGAGCTCCCTGCGACTCCAGGCGCCGATGGTGTGGGCTCTCCCCGGCGCTTCCGGTGGCCGCAGGGAGCGAGGCGGGATCGCATTCCGCCCCGCGGTGGACGCGCACCCGTAGGGTGGCGCACGTGCCGAGGCCGAGGCCCATCGTCTCGGTGACCATCGGCCCACGACATCGGGCGGCCGATTTCCGTAGGCTGGGGCGGTGACAACCGATACCGCAACCCCACCGCCAATCTCGCTCACCTGGAGCGCCGACGCCGCCCTCATCGACGGGGCGGCGATCACCATCCGCCCCCTCAAGCCCGACGACGTGGAGTTGCTCCGGAGCTTCTTCACCTCCCTCTCGGCCGAGAGCATGCGGCTCCGCTACTTCTCAGCCAGCCACCAGCTGAGCGACGAGGAGCTGACCCGCCTCACGACGAGCGACGCCGCCACCCACACCCACCTCGGAGCGTTCCACGCCGGATCCGTGGTCGGAGTGGGCGACTTCAGCGTCTCGGCGCCCGGGGAGGCCGAGGTCGCCTTCGTGGTCAGCGACGAGTTCCAGGGTCGAGGCGTCGCCTCGCTGCTCCTCGAGTACCTGGCGGAGGTCGGCCGGGCGGTGGGGATCACCCGCTTCCGCGCCGAGACCATGGCCGAGAACCTGCCCATGCTCGAAGTGTTCCGCCACGCGGGGTTCATCGAGCGGGTGGGGACGCCCGAGGCAGGCGTCGTCGGGGTCAGCCTCGACATCAGCGACGTTCGCGGCGTGAGGGCGGCGAGCGGTGAGCGTGAGCGGCTCGCGTCGGTGGCCGCGATGCGCGGTCTGCTCGAGCCCAAGAGCGTCGCCGTCATCGGCGCCGGCCGTGCCCCCGGCGGGATCGGCCACGAGATCCTCCGCAACCTGATCCGCGGACCGTTCAACGGTCGCGTCTACCCGGTCAACCGGTCGGCGGACAACGTCTCGGGCGTCCCCGCGTGGGCCTCCGTCGGCGACATCCCCGGCAAGGTGGACCTGGCGGTCATCGCCGTCCCGATCAACGCTGTCCTCGCCGCCGTCCACGAGTGTGGCGCGGCCGGCGTGGGCTCGCTGGTGATCATCAGCTCCGGCTTCGGCGAGACCGGAGCCGACGGCGCGGCGAAGGAGCGGGAGCTGCTCGACGTCGCGCGCAGCTACGGCATGCGGGTGGTCGGGCCCAACTGCATGGGAGTCATCAACACCGATCCCGCCATCCGGCTCAACACGACCTTTGCCCCCAGCCAGCCACCCACCGGGAACATGGCGTTCTTCACCCAGTCGGGAGCGCTCGGGGTCGCGGTCATCGACGAGGCGGGACGGCTCGGCATCGGCCTCTCGGGCTTCGTCTCCGCCGGCAACAAGATCGACATCTCGGGCAACGACCTGCTCCAGTACTGGGAGCAGGACGAGCGTACCGACGTGATCCTCCTCTACCTCGAATCCTTCGGCAACCCGCGCAAATTCGCGGAGATCGCCCGCCGGGTGTCGCGACGCAAGCCGATCATCGCGGTGAAGGGAGGCAAGAGCACGGCGGGAGCACGCGCCGCCGCCTCGCACACGGCCGCACTGGCCTCGCCCGACGTTTCGGTCGACGCCCTCTTCCGCCAGTCAGGCGTGATCCGGGTGGCCTCCCTGGAGCAGCTCTTCGACGTCGCCCGCGTGGTGGCCACGGCACCGTTGCCGGCCGGCAACCGGGTGGCAGTGGTGGGCAATGCCGGAGGCGCCGGCATCCTGACCGCGGATGCATGCGAGGCCGCGGGGCTGGTGCTGCCCGAGCTGAGTGCGGAGACGATGAAGCACCTGCGTGAGGTGCTCAACTCCGCCGCCGCCCTGGGCAACCCCATCGACATGACGGCGATGGGAGGTCCCGAGGAGTACCGGGCCGCGCTCCAGGCCGTGCTGGCCGACCCCGCGGTCGACTCGGTGATCACCATCTTCACCCCGCTCCACACCGACGCCGTGGGGATCGCCGAGGCGATCCGGCTGGTCGCCCGTGAGGCCACCAAGCCGGTCCTCGCCGCAGTCTTCGGCGACGCCCAGGAGCGGCTCCGCGCCAGCCGGGACATGCCCGTCTTCACCTTCCCGGAGGCTGCCGCCTACGCCCTCGGCGCGGTCGCCGACTACGCCGCCTGGCGGAGGCGTGACCCCGGGACCGTGGTCGTGCCCTCGGACATCGACCTGGGAGCGGCCCGGGAGATCGTGCAGAAGGCACTCGCCGCGAACCCCGAGGGCTGCCAGCTCGGGCCGCTCGACGCGGCCGCTCTGATGCGGTCGGTGGCCGTCCCGGTGGCGATGACCACCCGGGCCGACACCGCGGACGAGGCCGTCGCGGTCGCCGAGGCGATGGGCTACCCCGTGGTGCTCAAGGCGGCCGCCCCGGATATGGTCCACAAGACCGAGCGGGGCGGGGTGCTCACCGACATCGCCTCTGCCAAAGCGCTGCGGACGGCCTTCGACACCATGCAGGCCCGCCTCGGCGACGAGATGGGTGGCGCGATCGTCCAGCCGATGCTGGGCGCCGGTGTGGAGACCATCGTCGGCGTCGTGCGCGACCGCCACTTCGGACCCCTGCTCGTCTTCGGCTCCGGTGGGACGGCCGTCGGGCTGACCCATGACCAGGGCTTCCGGGTGGTGCCGCTCACCGACCGCGACGTCACCGAGCTGATCCGCGAACCACGAGGCTCGGCGCTCCTCTTCGGGTACCGGGGGACCTCCCCCTGCGACACGGAGGCGCTCGCCGGGATCATCCAGAGGATCAGCGCTCTGGTGACCGCACTGCCGGAGATCGCCGAGATGGACCTCAACCCGGTGATCGTGAGCCCCGAGGGCGCGGTCGCGGTCGACGTCAAGGTCCGGGTGGAGGCGGTCGCGCACGACCCGGTCGTGGAGGCGCGGCACCTGCGCCGGCCGAGCTCGGCCAAGCACTAGCAGGGGCTAGGAGGCAGCCCCCGGGGACCCCGGGGGCTGCCCGGGGGTATCTCTACCCCAGGCAGTGAGGACCTTCGGCCCTGGCCCTGTCTCTCTCCGGCCGGGAGAATCGGCCGCGTATGGCGCTGGATCTCGCTCGCTGGCAGTTCGCGATTGTCACCGTCTTCCACTTCTTCTTCGTGCCCATGACGATCGGGCTGAGCTTGCTGGTGGCGGTGATGCAGACGCAGGCGTACCGGAGCAAGGACGTCACCTGGGACCGGCTCAGCCGCTTCTTCGGCCGGATCTTCCTGATCAGCATGGCCGTCGGCGTCGCCACCGGGATCGTGCTGGAGTTCGAGTTCGGCCTCAACTGGTCCGCGTACTCGATCTTCGTGGGCAACATCTTCGGTGCCCCCCTGGCCATCGAGGGTCTGTTCGCCTTCTTCCTGGAATCGACCTTCGTCGGTCTGTGGATCTTCGGCCGCAACCGGCTGTCTCCGGGCCTGCACCTCGCCACCATCTGGCTCACCAGCGCAGGCGCCATCATCTCCGCGTTCTGGATCCTGGCCGCCAACGCGTGGATGCAGCATCCGGTCGGCTACAAGATCTTGAACGGCCAGGCGGTGCTCACCAACTTCTGGGCGGTGCTCGGCAACTCGACCCTCTGGGCATCCTTCGTGCACACGGTGTTGGGAGCGCTGGCCACGGGCGCCGCGCTGGTGCTCGGTATCAGCATCTGGCGGGGCCATCGCGGCGCCCACGACCCGGCGCAGCGCGAAGCCTTCCGGCGGGCGGCCCGGCTCGCCGCCGGTCTGATGCTGGTGACCGTCGTGCTGGTCGCCATCTCCGGCGACCTGCAGACACGGCTCCTGGATGCCCAGCAGCCGATGAAGATGGCGGCCGCGGAAGCCATCTACAACACCCAGAACGGGGCCGGCTTCTCCCTGCTCGCCATCGGCAACCTGAGCGGCAGCCCGATCTTTCAGATCCGGGTGCCGCATCTGCTCTCCCTGATGGCCGACCTCAGCTGGAACGGGCAGGTGCAGGGCATCAACCAGCTCCAGGCCGCCGCGGCGGCCAAGTACGGCGCCGGCAACTACACGCCGATCGTCTGGTTGACGTACTGGTCGTTCCGGGCCATGGTCGGAGCCGGCATCCTCATGATCGCGGTGTCGGCATGGGGACTGTGGCTCGGCCGAGGCAGGCGGTTCTTGGAGAGCCGGTGGTTCCTCCGGGCCGCTCTCGCCGGGATCGGCCTGCCGGTCCTGGCCAACGCCTCGGGCTGGATCTTCACCGAGGCGGGCCGGCAGCCATGGATCGTCTACGGCCTGATGCAGACGTCGAGCGGCGTCTCGTCGGTGCCGGCGGCGGACATCGCCCTCACCCTGGCGGTCTTCGTGGCCGTCTACACCACGCTGGCGGTTGTCGCCGTGACGCTGATACTGCGAGCCGCTCGACACGACTTCGACGATGTCCAGGAGGACGCCGCGCCGGACGCGGGCGCATCTCCAGGCCTCGTGTACTGAGCAGCACTGCGCCGAGAGGAGTACGAGCATGTTCACTGGCCTGAGCGCTCTCTGGTTCGCTCTCATCGGGCTCCTCTGGGCCGGCTATTTCTTCCTGGAGGGCTTCGACTTCGGAGTCGGCATGATCAGCCCGTTCGTGAGCCGGGATGACACGGATCGGCGCATGTGCCTGAACGCTGTCGGACCGGTGTGGGACGGCAACGAGGTGTGGCTGCTCGTCGCCGGCGGCGCCACCTTCGCCGCCTTCCCCCTCTGGTATGGGGCTCTCTTCAGCGGCGCCTACCTGGCCCTCTTCCTGGTTCTGCTCGCCCTCATCATCCGGAACGTCTCCTTCGAGTTCCGGGCGAAGATCGATCACCCGGGATGGCGGAGGACCTGGGACGTCGCGAACTTCGTCGGGAGCCTTGTCGCCGCCCTCGTCTGGGGGGTTGCCTTCACCAACTTCGCCCACGGCCTGCCGCTGTCCAAAGCCGGTTACACGGGTGGCCTGCTGGGGCTGCTCAACCCCATGGCGCTCGTCGGCGGGCTGGCGACGGTTGCCATCTTCGCCTTCCACGGCTCCGTCTTCCTCTCCCTCAAGACGAGCGGGGAGCTCAGGCAGCGGGCCCGGCGGGCCGCTGGGATGGCGGGCTCGGTCGCCGTTGTCTTGCTCGCCGCCACGGTCGTCTGGGTCGCCGCGGGCGGCAGACCGTGGGCGACGGCGAGCGGCGCGCTGTCCGGAGCGGTGCCGCTGGCCCTCGCGCTGGTCGCAGCCGTCCTCCTCGTCGGCGCGGTCCTCCTCATCGCCCAATCTCGGGAGATGCTCGCCTTCGTGGCCACGGGCGCGGCGATCCTGCTTGCGGTCGGCGCGATATGGAGCCTGATGTACCCGATGGCGATCCCCGCCAGCAGCGGGGCCGTCGTCCCCGGCGTGGCGGGCGTGCCCATCGCCCTCGCCGCCTCGCAGCCGTATACGCTCACCGTGATGACCATCGTGGCGGCGATCTTCACCCCCATCGTTCTTCTCTACCAGGGCTGGACGTACTGGGTGTTCCGCCAGCGCCTCGTCCGGCCGGCCGCCGTGGCGACCCCGGCTCCCGGCGCCAGCGGAGGCTGAGAGCTTGCCCGCCGGCACCGGCATCGCCCGGAGGGCGGCGGGGAGCGCAATCGGACCGGTGGAGCGCCGCCTGCTCCGGGAGCCGGCGGTGCGGCGGTCGGTGGCCGTCTCCGTCGCCATCGGTCTGGTCTCCGCAGCGAGCGTCGTGGTGCAGGCCGTCGCGCTGGCCGCCCTGCTCGCCGGGGCCATGGGATCCGCGACCGAGGCCGTCCTGCCACCCATCCTCTGGCTCGCCGGGGCGATCGCCGTCCGCGGCCTCTGTGCCCTCGCCGGCGAGCTCGTGGCGGGGCGCGGCGCCGAGATCGCCAAGGCGGAGCTCCGCCGGCGGTTGCTCAGCGCGGCGCTGCATCGGGCCTCCGGTGGCGGCGGCGGGGTGGGTGGGGGCGACGTGGCGACCCTCGCCGGCCGTGGCATCGACGCCCTCGACGCCTACATCGGCCGCTGCCTCCCCGACCTCGTCCTGGCCGCTGCGGTGCCGATCGCCCTGGTCGCGGTGATCGGGGCGCTGGACTGGGTATCGGCAATCATCGTCGTGGTCGCTCTCAGCCTCTTCCCGGTGTTCGGCGTCCTGGTCGGCGAGTCGAGCGGCCGGCTGGCGGCGCGGCGCTGGAGCCATGTGGAGGCGTTCGGAAGGCAGATCGCCGACATCTTCGAGGGGCTGCCGGTGCTCAAGGCGTTCGGGCGCAGCACCCGCCAGCGAGAGCGGATCGCGGAGGCCGCCGAAGGGCTCCGCCTGGCCAGCCTCGCGACCCTCCGGGTCGCCTTCCTCTCGGCGCTGGTGCTCGACACCCTCGCCTCGGTGTCAGTGGCCCTGGTGGCGGTCCCGCTCGGGCTGCGGCTGCTCTCCGGATCGATCCGCCTCGCGCCGGCCCTGGCCGTGCTGATCGTGGCCCCCGAGGTCTTTCTGCCCCTGCGGCGGGCCAGCGCCGAGTTCCACGAGAGCACCGAGGGCCTCGCCGCGGCACGCCGGGCGATGGATGTCATCGGGGACGGCGGCGGGGGGCGAGAGGGAGGCGGGGCGGCCCGAGAGGGAGGGGATGCTGGCCGAGATGGAGGCGGCTCCGACCGAGACGGCGGCGGTGCGACTGCGGGGAGTTGTGGGCTCGGCGATCCGGCGCGGGTGCCGGTGGCGCTGCGCCGAGTGCGGGTCGAGCTGCCCGGGCGGGCGGAGGCGGTGCTGGACGGCGCGTCCCTCACCATCCTGCCGGGAGAGAAGGTGGTCCTGGTCGGGCCCAACGGTGCCGGGAAGTCGACCACCCTCTCCCTCCTGCTCGGGTTCATTGCCCCCTCGAGCGGAGCGGTGACGGTCGGGGGGATGGACCTGCGCGACCTCGATGCGCAGGCGTGGCGGCGCCGGCTCAGCTACCTCTCCGAGCGCCCGACCCTCATCGCCGGCTCCCTGGCCGAGAACCTCCGGCTGGCCGATCCCACCGCCGCGGATGCCCGGCTGCGGGAGGTGCTCGGCGAGATGGGCGCCGGCGATCTGCTGGCCAGCCTCCCCCACGGACTCGACACACAGCTCGGGGAGGGCGGGCGCCAGGTCTCCGCCGGTGAACGCCAGCGGATCGCGCTGGCCCGGGCGGTGCTGCGCGACGCCTCCCTCCATCTGCTCGACGAACCGACCTCCCATCTGGACGACGAGACCGAGGCGACCGTCGTCGAGGCTCTCGGCCGGGCTCTCTCCGGACGCAGCGCCCTCATCGTCACCCACCGGCCGGCGGTGATGAGGCTGGCCGACCGCGTGGTCACGCTGGAAGGGGGACGCTTCGTGGCGGCGGATCATGCGGGTCTCGGCGGCGCCGCAGCCGCCACCCTCCCGGAGCCGCGCAGATGAGGCGGGCGGAGGACCGGAGGTCGAGCGCCCTGCGCCTCAGCCGGTCGGCCGGACCGCCGGCGCGTCGCGACCTGGGAGCGGCCGCCGGGACGGGAGCGCTCTCGGCGGCGTGCGCGATCGGTCTCCTCGCCACCTCGGGCTGGTTGCTCACCCGGGCCTCGCAACGACCGCCGGTGTTCGACCTGGCGGTCGCCATCGGCGCGGTGCAGGCGTTTGCGCTGGGACGCGGGGTCACCCGCTACATGGAGCGGCTGGCTGTTCACGGCATCTCCCTGGAGACGCTCTCCCGGCTCCGTCTGTGGCTGTACGACACGGTCGAGCCGCTGGTCCCCGACGGCCTGCGCGCGGCGCGCGCCGGCCGGCACGCGGCCGCCTCCCGGGCGGCGGGCTCGCTGCTCAGCGGATTCGTGGCCGACACCGAGGACGTGACGGAGGCCGTCGCCAGGAGCACGACGATCACGATCGACCTGGGCGCGAGCGTCCTCCTCGGAACCGCGGTCGCCGCTCTGCTCGACCCCGTCGCCGGAGCCATCCTGCTCGCCGGCGAGGCGGTCGTACTCGCCGTATCGGCCCTCGGCGCTCGGATCGGGCGATCTGCCGCCGGCAGGGCGACTGCCATCCGCGCCGAGCTGGCCGACCAGGTCGTGGAGGCGGTGCGCTCGGCGCCCGAGCTCGTCGCCTTCGGCCGCCAGGACCTGATCGCGGCGCGGCTGGACGGCGCCCGGCGTCGCGCCCGCACCGCGGCGCTCCGGCAGGCTCTCGGCAGCGGCATCGCACGCGCGCTGGCCACATGGGCCGCCGGTGCAGGGCTCATCGGCGTCGTCCTCGCCGGCCTTGCCGCGCATCGGGCCGGCCAGCTCTCAGGGATCATGCTCACGGTCCTGGTCCTCGTCTCCGTCGCAGCCCTCGACCAGGGTGCACTGCTCCCGGCAGCCCTCGCCGGACGGGCCACCGGGAACGCGGCAGCTGGTCGCCTCGCCGACCTCGCTCAGCTCGAACCGCCGGTCCGCGAGCCGCTCGCCGACGCGAGCCCAGCACCCGGGAGGAGAGGCGCAGTGCTCGACCACGTCGAGGTGCTGGCTCCGGGCGCCAAGCGGGTCGCCTCGCGCCCGGCCCACGCCATCCCGGCGTCCCCCATCCTGACCGGCCCCATTCTTCACGACGTCTCGCTGACCGTGGCGCCGGGACGTCGCGTCGCGCTGACCGGCCGCAGCGGGGCGGGTAAGTCGAGCGCGCTCCACGTCCTCCTCCACTTCCTGGAGGCCTCCTCCGGGAATGCCAGCATCGGGGGCGTCGACGTCCGGCTGATGACCCGCACCGGGATGGCCCGTCACGTGGCCTGGCTGGCCGAGGAGACCCACCTCTTCGCAGCCACCCTGGCCGACAACCTGCGGCTGGCCCGTCCGGAGGCGACCGAGGACGAGTTGGTCGCCGTCCTCGATCGGGCCGGCCTGGGGGCCTGGTACCGCTCCCTGCCCGGTGGTATGGGGACGGTGCTCGGGGCCGGGGGACGGGATCTGAGCGCCGGTGAGCGCCAGCGTCTCGGCATGGCGCGAGCGCTCCTCTCCGGCGCCGAGCTACTGCTCTTGGACGAGCCCACGGCACACCTCGACCCGTGGTCGTCGGCTCATGTGCTCGCCGAGCTGCTCGGCTCAGCGGGCTCACGTTCGGTCCTGGTGGTGAGTCACGAGCCCGGGATCGCGGGACTGGTCGATGAGGTCGTCACCCTCGACGCGGGGCGCGTCGTGCCCGGTATGCCGACGGCCTGACCTGGTCCCACCGAGCCGGGTGCGCTTCGACCCTGGCATGTCGGGCCTAACGCTGCGATGGTGGGGCCGCCCCACCAGATGGATCCACCACATGCCCCCCACTGACAACCTCCGTCACCTCCACGACCGGCTCCGCAGCGGGGTCGCGCTGGTCTCGCAGCTCGAGGACGTGCTGCACGAGCGGAGCAATCCGGCGGGCAAGCTGGCGGCATTCGCCCGGGTATCCGACTACCTCCAGGACGTCGTGCTGCCCCATCTGCGGGCCGAACGGTCAGCCCTCTTTCCCGAGGCTGCGCGCTTGCCAGGGATCGACCCGCGGCTTGTGAGCCGGCTGACCGACAACTGCGAGGAGCTGGAGCGTCAGGTGGCCCGGGTCCTGCACGACCACGCCCGCTTCCGCGGCGGCGTGCACGACAACGCGAGCAGCCGGCGGCACATCACGACCCTGGTCCGCCTCCTGCGACGCCATATGCAGGCGGTCGAGGACGAGCTCCTGCCCTGCTTCGACCGTGAGCTTTCCGATCAGGACGTCTACGGGATCTATGAACGCATCCAGGAGGTGAGCTTCGACGAGGAGCTCGCCGGCAGGGTGCCGGCCGGAGCGGAGGCCGCCGTGGCGGCGGCGCGGTGGCTGAGCGACAGCCAGGGGATCGACGCCGAACTCTTCTTCCTGGGTGAGTACGTCAGCGATCCGGAGCTCATCGAGCGCACCGTCGCAACCACCATCGAGGCCTGCCGCCTGCTGGGCTCATCGGGTCTCCCTGCGCATCTCTCCATCGACCCGACCGCCCTCGGGCTCCTGTCCGACCCCGACGCCTGCCGCCGCCACGCCGAGCGGATCGCGCGCTCGGTGGCCGGGCAGCCAGTGGGGCGCCTGAACCTGGTGATGCTGGACATGGAGGACCTGACGCTGGTCGAACCGACCCTCCGCCTCCACCGCGAGTTGCTCGCGCTGGGCCTGCCGGCCGGCATCACCCTGCAGGCGAGGCTGCGGCGGACAGCCGACGATCTCGGCCCGCTCCTGGGACAGCCGACCGCGGTGCGCCTCGTCAAGGGAGCCTTTCCGCACGGTCCCGAGCACGACCACCAGGGCGGACGCGCCGTCAGCGCGGCCTATCTCGCCCTGGCCACCAGGATGCTGGCGCCCGAGGCGCGGGAGGCGGGACTGCGGCCCATCTTCGCCACCCATGACGGGACGCTCCTTCTCCGCATCGCCGCCCTGGCACAGAGCGAGGGGTGGGCGCCGGATCAGTTCGAGTTCGAGATGCTTCTCGGCGTCCGTGTGGACCTGCAGCGCCGACTTCGCAGCGAGGGCTTCTCGGTGCGCGCGCACCTTCCGTTTACCAGCCCCGGGCAGACGTCGGGCCTCCCCGGGGGCGGTGAGCACCCCGCCGAGGCCCTACACCTGGGGGAGTCATAGCCGCTTGAGCCAACCGCACCGAACGAGAGTCAGCGGCACGACCAAGCGGGCGGGCCCTCGGGTTGTGCGAAGGGCCCATGGCCGTGTTCGCCGCATCTCCCGAGAATCCGCCCATGGAGGCCCGGGCGTTCTCGATTCTGGCGGTTCGCTGCGTCGACTGCGGGGACGCGCAGCGGCTGGTCACCGTCACCAATGACTCGGTGATCAGTCGCTGCTACGTCTGCGGTGACGTGGCCGTGAGAGAGCGCTACCCGGAGTCGAGATCGAATGCGCCCGGCGGCACGGGCGGCTACGGGTCCTTGATCTCCTCATCCGGCAGGTCCGCCCACGAGGCGAGCCGGGCCGCGCCCGGCCCCTCCCTGTAGGCGTCGGCCGGAACCAGGGCGAAGCGCAGGCGGGGCAGCGCCCACCAGGCCGGAAGGACCAGAACCACCCGGACGGCATGCCGTTCGAGGAGCCCAAACCAGGTGGTCGCCACCAGGGCGGCGCCGATCACGACGAGGCCGACCAGGGTGACGAAGTAGCCGGGCCCGTGGAGGTTGGGGTCGGCGAACACCCACACCAGGCCGCCCGCGAAGGTGACGGTGACGCCCGCGATGGTGGTGGCGGCGAGCCGCGCCCGGAGCCGCGGCGCCAGGTAGCGCTGGACCACCAGCATGACCAGGACCAGAGCCGGCAGCAGGAAGAACCCGAGGTCCTGGTGCATCCAGGTGAAGATCCCATCGTTCGCGGCACCCGCCGCGGTCGGGTCGCCCTGGCCGAAGAACCCCTCGTGCATCTCGATGAAGTAGCCGCCGACCACCACGGTCGCGAAGCTCGTCACCCAGGCCCAGGCTGCGGCCACGCGCAGCGGGCGGAGGAGACCGCGACCCGCGGCCAGGGTCACCAGGGTCACGACGCCGCCCAGCATCACGGTCATGCCGGTGACGATGTCGTCGCCGGCGATGCCATTCTTCGCACCCGACTGGAAGAGGGTGGGCGGACCCCAGGTGGTGAAGCCCATGGCCAGGTACATGACAGTGGTGCCGACGATGCCGGCGCCGACCAGGGAGAGACCGACCCGGGTCGCGATCCGGGTGGCACGGCCGAAGCCCTCGGTGCCGAACTGGCGGGCGGCGACGGCGACCAAGAGCGCCATGACCGCCACCACCATGCCGTGAGAATGGGAACCGACCAGGTTGGCGGTGAAGGTGGCGACGTCGAGGCCCTGGAACTTCAGGTAACCGGCGAGCGGTCCCGGCCAGGCCCCGAACTCGAGCAGCCAGCCGGCCAGGTGGCCCATGACGGCGGCGGCGAACATCGACACCGTCGCGGCGAGAGCGACCCAGAAGGCCAGGGCACGAGCCACCTCCGCCCTCCGGCGCGCCTCCAGCAGCATGCCGATGATCAGCACGATGAGGATCTCGTCGAGGGCGAAGAAGCCGACGATCTGGGTCCACATGGCCGCCTCGGCGCCCGGCACCCGCGTGTCGAAGATCCCGCCGATGCCGTCGAACACCGTGGCCACCACGACCCCGACCGTGATCCACACCCGGGTGTGGACTGAGCGCAGGGAGAGCACCTGGCAGGCGAGCAGTGCCAGCAAACCCACCATCGCGATGAGCAGCCCGTGCAGGTACATGACATGCCAGAAGTTGGGGGTCGCGCTCGCGATAGGCTCGGTCTGGAAGGGGTTGGAGATGAAGACGCTCCCCAGAGAGAAGAGAATCATCCAGCCGATCAGGGAGAAGGCCAGCCGCTTGGGGGTCAGCCAGGCCAACCGCCCGCCCAGGGCCGGGGGGTCGTCGACCGGCGGCGGCTCCGACCGATTCGACGAAGGCTCGCCTGCGCTCCTGCTCATGTCGTCGCCTCCATGCCGGGCGCCCAGTTAGGCACGCTCACGGGGCATATTGACGCTGCACCTTTCGGCACTTCCTTTCCAGGGTCGTACGTCCTCACGTCAAGGAGTCGCTCGGCCCCACGTCAACGACCCCCGGACCCGCGCGGGTCATGGCAGGCACCCCGCCCGGAAGGCGTTGGCCAGGGCCTTCCGGTCTTGCAGATCACGCCGCAGGGACGGACCGCGGCCTCCGTCGTCAATCGGTGGCCCGGCGAGCGATCGCCGGCGCAGCGGATTCGCGGGCGCGGGACCATCGACGGAGCAATACCCAATCTCGCGCCTGCTGGTGCCGCTGGTCCTCGCCTTCGCGGGTCCTGCGGCCCTGCCGCTTACGGGGCACAGACCTTAGCATTGGAAAGACATGGATGGAGAGAACCAGGCGGGCGGCGCGGGGACGGCTCACTCGGCACCGTCCTGCCACGACGATGTCTGCATCACCTGCTCGGACAGCGGGCTGCCGAGCCGGGTGGTGGAGCTGAGGGAGCAGGGCCTCGCCCTGGTGGACACCGGATCCTCCCGGGAGGTGATCAGTGTCGCCCTAGTGGACGCGGGGCCGGGTGACACCGTGCTGGTGCACGCCGCGGAGGCGATCGCAGTGGTCGCGAGGATCTAGCCGTGTGCCTGGGCATTCCGGGTGAGGTGCTCACCCTCGACGTGGAGCGGCCCGGGATGGCCACTGTCAACGTCGGCGGGGCACGCCGGCAGGTCAACGTGATGCTGATCGAGGAGGATGGCGTCCAGCCCGGCGACTGGGTGCTCATCCACGTGGGCTTCGCGCTTGCCAAGATCGACGAGGAGGAGGCGCAGCTCACCCTCTCCTACCTGGAGGAGATGGGCCAGGCGTACCGCGACGAGTTGCAGGCGCTCGCCGAGTCGCGGATCGACTGATGGGCCCGGAAGGGATGCGCTTCGTCGACGAGTACCGCGACCGCGAGAAGGCGCAGGCGCTGGCGGCGAACATCGCGACGCTCGTCGAACCGGGGCGCCGCTACGGCCTGATGGAGATCTGCGGGGGGCACACCCACACCATCTACAAGCACGGCATCGAGGACTACCTACCGGAGGAGGTGCAGCTCGTCCACGGGCCGGGGTGCCCGGTGTGCGTGATCCCCATGGGCCGGGTCGACGACGCGATCTGGATTGCCGAGCAGGAGGGCGTCATCATGACGTCGTTCGGTGATCTGCTCCGCGTCCCCGGTGCCCGCGGCTCGTTCCTGGACGCCAAGGCCCGCGGCGCTGACATCCAGATGGTGTACTCGCCGCTCGACTCGCTGAGGATCGCCCGCAACAACCCGGATCGGCGGGTGGTGTTCATGGCCATCGGCTTTGAGACCACCACCCCCTCGACCGCGATGACCGTGCTCCGGGCCGCAGCCGAGGGGCTCGAGAACTTCTCGGTCTTCTGCAACCACGTCACCATCATCCCGGCGCTCGAGGCCATCCTCGCCTCCCCGGACCTCCACATCGACGGTTTCATCGGTCCAGGTCACGTCTCCACCGTGATCGGCTGCGAGCCGTACCGCTTCATCGCCGAGAAGCACGGACGTCCCTTCGTGGTCGCAGGCTTCGAGCCGCTCGATATCCTCCAGGCGATCCAGATGCTCCTTCTCCAACTCCGCGACGGCCGCTCGGAGGTCGAGAACCAGTACACCCGCGTCGTGCCGTGGGAGGGAAACCAGAGGGCGCTGCAGGCCATCGACGAGGTGATGGAGCCGCGTCCCACCTTCGAGTGGCGCGGGCTCGGCTGGATCCCGCACTCGGCGATGCGCATCCGCGAGAAGTACGCGCGCTTCGACGCGGAGAGGGTGTTCGACGTTCCCGCCACCCGGGTGGCCGACCCCCCGGCGTGCCAGTGCGGAGAGGTCCTGCGCGGGACGATCAAGCCCTGGGAGTGCAAGGTGTTCGGCACCGCGTGCACCCCGGAGACACCGATCGGGACCTGCATGGTCTCCTCGGAGGGGGCCTGCGCCGCCTACTACAACTTCGGGCGCTTCACCCGGCTGAGGGTCCGGCAGGCGGGCTCGGCGTGACGCAGCGGACCGAGGAGGAGGTCCTGGAGCGGATCGAGCGGATCCGCCGCCGCCGGCCGAGGATCACCGACGAACGGATCACGCTCTCGCACGGCTCGGGGGGCAGGGCCACGCACACCCTGATCGACGCGCTCTTCCTGGAAGCCTTCCGCAACCCGCTCCTCGAACCGCTGGAGGACCAGGCCGTCTTCTCCGTGGGAGCGGAGCGGCTCGCCTTCACCACCGATACCTACGTGGTCTCCCCGCTCTTCTTCCCCGGAGGCGACATCGGTGACCTCGCCGTGAACGGCACCGTCAACGACCTGGCCGTGTCGGGAGCCAGGCCGCTGTACCTCTCGGCAGGATTCGTCCTGGAAGAGGGCTTCCCGATCGCCGACCTTCGCCGCATCGTCGCCTCGATGGCCAAGGCCGCGGAGAGCGCGGGCGTGCAGATCGTCACCGGCGACACCAAGGTGGTCCAGCGGGGCAAGGCGGACGGTTGCTTCGTCAACACGGCCGGGATCGGGGTGCTGGAGCGGCCCGTGCGGCTGTCGGCGGCGGCGGCGCGCCCGGGTGACGCCGTCATCATCTCGGGTCCGGTGGGAGACCACGGGATCACCATCATGCTGGCGCGCGGCGAGCTGGGCATCGAATCCGACCTGCGCTCCGACACGGCGCCGCTCACCGAGCTGGTGAGCCTGCTGCTGGACGCGGCACCGCAGACGCGCTTCATCCGCGACGCGACCCGGGGCGGCGTCGCGACCATCTGCAACGAGCTGGCCCTCGCCTCGGGCGTCGCGGTCGTCCTCGACGAGCAGTCGATCCCGGTGCGGCCGGAGGTACGCGGAGCCTCGGAGATCCTCGGCATCGACCCCCTCTACGTCGCCTGTGAGGGACGCTTTGTGGCCGTCGTCGCGGGGGACGAGGCCGAGGCCGCGGTGGCGGCGCTGCGCTCCCATCCCCAGGGCGCGGCCGCCGCCGTGATCGGACGGATCGCCGACGACCCGCCGGGGCTGGTCCTGGTGACGACGGGCTTCGGCGGGATGCGCATCGTCGACATGCTGGTGGGCGACCCGCTGCCGCGCATCTGCTGAGGCCGCGACCCCGCCAGGCGGCGGCGCGGGAGGCTACGCTGTCGCGCCGTGAGCTACATCGACATCGCCTGCGTGGTCATCCTCGTGCTGGCCCTTCTGCACGGCCTGCTCAAGGGGCTGTTCCGGCCGCTGATCACCTGGGCCTTCATCATCGCCGGGGTGGCGGTCGGCTTCGGCCGTCCGGGCGTTGCCGCGAGCTTTGCCCCGAGCCCCAGCTGGCGGCCGTTGATGGGCCTGGTCTTGGTCGTGGTCTTTGCCGTAGTCGGCTTCCTGGTGGCACATCTGGTCGCCCCCCGCATCTACCGCCTCATCCCCGGGATGGGCGTCCTCGACCGTCTCGGCGGCGCGGTGCTGAGCGTCGTGCTGGCCTTTGTCGTGCTCTTCATCCTGCTGAACGGCCTGGTCGCAGTCGATCGCGCGACCGCGCCCATCGACGGGAGCGCCCCGATCTCGGCGGCGAAGATCCAGCAGATCCAGCAGTTCGTGGCGGGCAACCCCGCCACCTCCATCGTGCTGACGCAATCCGACATGAAGGCGCTAGAGGGCCAGCTCGGATCGTCAACCACGCCGGCCAGCGACGTCGGCCAGCTGAGCACGGTCCTCGGTGTGCTCCGCAACGTCCACATCCAGATGGTGCGGAGCAAGGTCGCACCGGTCATCTTCAGGATCGGCGAGAGCACCCCCTTCCTCGGCAACGGGCAGACCTGGCCGGCGAGCTGACCGGGACGGTCAGACGAGGCCGGCGGCGTCCCGCCCGCCGGCCACGACCGCCTGCCCGAGGCTGATGCCACCGTCATTGGACGGCACCCGAGAGTGGGTGAGCACCCGGAAACCGCCGCCGAGCAGGCCGGCGCGCACGCGCTCGGTGAGCAGGACGTTCTGGAAGACGCCACCGGAGAGCGCCACCACCTCGAGTCCGGTCGCCGCGCGCACGCGCCCGCACGCGGCCACCGCGGCGTCGGCGAGGCCGTTGTGGAAGCGGGCGGCGATCACCGGGCCCGCCACTCCCGCCCGCACGTCGGCGACCACCGCGCGCACCAGGCCGGCGGTCGCAATCTGGAAGGGCTCGCCCTCCTCGATCTCCACCGGGTAGGCGGAGGTCTCCGCCAGGTCGGCCAGCTGCTCCAGCTCCACGGCCGCCTGGCCTTCGTAGTTGATCCGATCCCGGACCCCGATCAGCGAGGCGACGGCGTCGAAGAGGCGTCCCGCGCTGGTCGTGATCGGGCTGGCGGTCCCCGTGCGCGCCAGGGCGCTGACCGTGTCCCAGCGGTCGGCGTGGTCGCGCATCACGGCGAGGCCGGCGGGAGGATCGTCACCGAATGCCGCGACGAGATGCGCCGCCGCCATCCGCCATGGCTCCCTGATCGCCATGGCGCCGCCGGGCATCGCAACCGGGGCGAGATGGCCGGCCCGCCGGAAGGAGGTGAGGTCGGCGACCAGGATCTCCCCACCCCACATCGAGCCGTCGGTGCCGAAGCCGAGACCGTCGAAGGCGACACCGATCGCAGGTCCCACCTCTCCGTTGTCGGCGAGGCACGCAGCGATGTGGGCGTGGTGGTGCTGGACCCCGACCCTGTCCACGCCGTCGAGGTCGAGGGCGAACTTGGTCGAGAGGTACTCCGGGTGCAGGTCGTGCGCGACCACCTCGGGGTGGATGTCGAAGACCCGCATGAAGTGCTCGATCCCCTCGACGTACGACTGGAGGGTCTCGTAGTTCTCCAGGTCGCCGATGTGGTGCGAAACGAAGGCCCGCCGGCCCTTGCCGACGCAGAAGGTGCTCTTCAGCTCTGCCCCGCAGCCGAGCACGGGCCGGGGGAAGGCACGGGTGACGGTCACCGGCTGGGGGACGAAGCCGCGCGAGCGCCGCAGGGGCGTCTCAATCCCCCCCATGACCCGGATGACGGAGTCGTCGGTCCGCATGTGGATGGGGCGGTCGTGGGTGAGGAAAGCGTCGGCGATGCCGCGCAGCCGGGGCAGTGCCTCCTCATCGCGGTAGGCGATGGGCTCGTCCGAGACGTTGCCACTGGTCAGGACAAAGGGGGCCCGGAGGTCGCGCGCCAGCAGGTGATGGAGGGGGCTGTAGGGGAGCATCACCCCGAGCGAGCGGTTTCCGGGAGCCACCGCGGCGGCCACCGGAGCACCGACGGCCCGCTGGAGCAGCACGATGGGACGCCGAGGGGAGGTCAGGGCGCGCGCCTCCGCGGCGCCGATCGTCCCCAGGGCTCGGGCACCATCCAGGTCGGCGACCATCAGCGCGAACGGTTTGTCCTCGCGATGCTTACGCGAGCGCAGAGCGGTGACGGCGGGCTCCTGGTGGGCGAGAGCGGCCAGGTGATAGCCACCCACCCCCTTGACGGCCAGCACGCTGCCCGCGGCGAGCAGCCCGACGGCGGTCGAGACCGGGTCGCCGGCGATCGGCGCGCCGTCGCGATCGATCAGGCGCAGCGACGGGCCGCAGGCGGGACAGCACACCGGTTGGGCATGGAAACGGCGATCCCCCGGGTCCTCGTACTCGCGCCGGCAATCCGCGCACATCGCGAACCCCGACATGGTGGTGAGCGGCCGGTCGTAGGGAACGTCGCGGATGATCGTGAACCGCGGCCCGCAGTTTGTGCAGTTGATGAACGGATGGCGAAAGCGCCGATCTCTCGGGTCAAACAGCTCAGCAAGGCAGTCGTCGCAGGTCGCGGTGTCCGGGGAGATCAGGGTCTGACGCTCCCCGGCCGGGTCGCTCTCGACGATCGTGAAACCAACGCCGCCGGTCGGGCTGATGACCTCGGTATCGACGCGGTCGATGACCGCCAGTGGGGGGGCGTCGCCCTCCAGCGCGGTCAGGAAGCGATCCAGCTCCCCCGGATCCCCCTCGACCTCGATGAAGACCCCGGCGGTGTCGTTGCCGACGAGACCGGAGAGACCGCCCGCCGATGCCAGACCGTGGACAAAGGGGCGGAACCCGACGCCCTGCACCACCCCCTCCACGCGGACGCGAAGGCGTTTGGAAGGGACGGGGGAGAGCGGTTGCCGATCCATCGGGCCTCACCATATCGGCCCGGGGCGGGCTGCGGGGCTGCGCACCCGGATCGCAGCCTCACCTGCGCACCGAAGGTCCTGTCGAGACTGGGGGCCGGGGACCCTGGTGACCGCCCAAAGCGGAACGGCAAAGTGAGGAATCGTCATGATGGCGGCTGTCGCTGAGAGCCTCACCCCCCCGCCTCACGGTGGTCGTTTGGTGGCTGAGCGCCTCCGTGCCCACAGTGTGGAGGCGCTCTTCACTCTGGGGGGCGGCCACATCGTCGAGCTGCTGGACGGCTGTGTCGATGCCAACGTCCGGGTGATCGGGATGCGCCACGAGTGCGCCGTCACCATGGCGGCCGAGGGCTTTGCCCTCGCCACCGGCCACGCCGGGGTGGCCGCGGTGACCGCGGGGCCCGGCTTCACCAATGCGCTCACCGGGTTCGCAGACGCCGCGGTCGGGAACGTGCCCCTGATCCTGATCGGGGGACGCACCGCGCTCAAGCGGCGCGGGCGAGGGGCGGTCCAGGACATCGACCAGGAGGGCATGGTCGCCCCGCTCGCGAAGTGGCGAGCGGTCGCCTACAACGCCCAGAACCTCCAGCGCCTCACCGACGAGGCCTTCCATCAGGCGGCCAGCGGGCGCCCCGGGGCCGTCTACCTCGAGGTTCCCCACGACGTGTTCATGACCCGGTTGGAGCCGGCTGTCGGGCACTGGGGCTTCCCGGCATCGCCGACCCGGTCCGCTGCCTCGCCGGCTGAGTTGGAGCGGGCGCTCGAGGCCCTCAAGGCCGCCTCCCGTCCCGTCGTTCTGGCCGGAGGTGGCAGCTTCTGGTCCGGTGCAGGCGAGGAGATCGCCGCCTTCTGCGCCGCCGCCGAGATCCCGGTGACGACGACGAGCGCTGCTCGCGGCCTGGTCGCCGACTCGCACCCCTGGTGCCTCGGCTCCCTGGTCCACGCGGGCACGGCGGTCGCTTCGGCGGACTGCGTGCTGGTGCTGGGCAGCGCCTTCAACGGCAACCTCGTATACGGCGGCCCCCCGCTCTTCAACGACGAGCAGCTGCTCATCCAGGTCGACATCGCCGGCGACCAGGTGGGCGGCAACCGGCGCGCGGACATCGCCGTGCAGGGCGACGTTCGCGAGGTCGTGGCTCAGATGAGGCAGAGCGGCCTGCGCAGCCGCTCGGGGCGTGCCTGGCTGGAGCAGGGCCGCGAGCTGGTCGAGATCTCGCGCCAGATGTGGGACCAGCAGATCGACGACTACAAGGGCGCGCTGGTGCATCCCGGTGCGCTGGTGCGCGAGGTCGCCGCCTTCGCGCGCGAGGCGTGGAGCGGCGCGTCCACGCTGGTGGCGGACGGTGGTGACACCCTCACGTGGGCGCTCGCGTACGCGGACGCCGAGGGACCGGGGCGGCTGCTCTCCACAACCACGGCGCTGGGAACGCTCGGCGTCGGTCTGCCCTTCGCCCTGGCGGCCAAGGTGGCCCGGCCGGAGGAGCCGGTGGTGCTGGTCACCGGCGACGGAGCCTTCGGGCTGAGCGCCATGGAGATGGACACGGCCGCACGCCACCACCTGCCGGTCATCGTGGTCGTCGCCAACAACTGCGGCTGGGGCGACGTGAGGCACCACCAGCGCGAGATGTACCACCGCGAGGTCGCAAGCGCCCTCGCCGACACGCGCTACGACCAGCTCGCCGAAGCGCTGGGGTGCCACGGCGAGCGGGTCGAGCAGCTCTCCGATCTGCGTCCCGCACTCGAGCGCGCGGCGAGCGCCGGCGGTCCCGCGCTGATCGACGTGCGCACCGATCCCGACGTGCTCTCGGCCCTGCTCCAGGCGATGATGATGGTGGGGATCATGTAGCCCTGCCGCAAGGCAGAGCCCCTGGCTAGTGGTGCGCCGCGCCGGCCAGCCGGTGCTCGGTCGCCCGGTGCAGGCTGAGAACCTCTCCGCACGCGGAGGCATGCACGACCATCACCGGGATCCGGCTCCGGTGGAGCACGCTGGTGCTCACGCTGCCGAGAAGGAGAGAGCGGAGGCTACCGCGTCCCCGGGACCCCATCACGATCAGGTCGTGCCCGCCGCGCTCGACCTCCCGGATGATGGCGTCCGCGGGCCGTTCGCAGACGACCGCCGTGTCGACGTCGATCCCATCGGGCACCCGGTCGCGCGCCGCCTCGACGATGCGCCGCGTCTCCGCCTCCACGTCGGACTCGAGCTGCTCCACGTCGACTCCCACCGGCGCGACCGCGCCTCCGTACCAGACGAACGGCCGCCAGGCGCAGAGGAGGGTGATCCGGGCCCGCTGGCAGCGCGCCAGGTCCACCGCCTCGGTGAGCGCGGCGTCGGCGTGTGCCGATCCATCAACGGGAACCAGGATGCTGTGGAACATCGGATGGTCTCTGGCGGTCCGACCGGATCGGAGCGGGCGGGAGGGATGTCCTCCGGCACCCCCAGTCAAGCTCGTCACGCCTTCGCGCGATAGGGTCGAGAGGGTGGTCAATGACAGGCCCAAAGGTCATGAGTCGGCAACAAGCCGGCTCTTCCGCGCCGGCGCGGGGGTACCTCTGCGTTTTCCAGATTGCTTCGTCACGAATATTTCGTCACGAAGGTTTCTGAGGGGAGAGGCGACCCACCCGGACCGCGCTCTCAAGGAGTCGCCGACCCGACCACTGCACTCACCGATTGACCCGATTGGACGGCTACGGCCGCCTGGACAACCACCCCGCCGCACGATGCCGCAACAGGCCGGGAGCCGAGAAGGCCGCTCGGCGGGAACGGAGAAGGCCGCCCGCCGGGAACCGAGAAGGCGCCCCGCCGCCAGCGGCGAAGCCGGCCCACCGCCAGCCATACTGCGAGCGAAGTACCCATGGGAGGAGCGCAATGACCCAGACGTCCACCGACGCGGCTGCCGCAGGGCCTCTCTCCGACCACGAGCTCGCCCTCATCGACGCCTACTGGCGGGCGGCGAACTATCTCTCGGTCGGTCAGATCTACCTGCTCGACAACCCGCTGCTCCGGCAGCGGCTGCGTCCGGAGCACGTCAAGTCCCGGCTGCTCGGCCACTGGGGGACGACCCCCGGGCTCAACTTCATCTACGCCCACATGAACCGGGTGATCCGCAACTGGGACCTCGACGCCATCTACGTGATGGGGCCCGGGCACGGCGGCCCCGCCGCGGTGGCCAACGCTTATCTCGAGGGCACCTACAGCGAGGTCTACCCGCACATCACCGAGGACGAGGACGGGCTGCGCGCGCTCTTCCGCCAGTTCTCGTTCCCCGGCGGCATCCCGTCCCACGTGGCCCCGGAAACCCCCGGTTCCATCCACGAGGGCGGCGAGCTCGGTTACGCGCTCTCCCACGCATATGGCGCCGCTTTCGACAACCCCGATCTGCTCGTGTGCTGCATCGTCGGCGACGGTGAGGCGGAGACCGGACCGCTCGCCACCTCGTGGCATTCCAACAAGTTCCTGGACCCCGTGACCGATGGGGCGGTGCTGCCGATCCTGCACCTCAACGGGTACAAGATCGCCAACCCCACGGTGCTCGCCCGCATCCCCGAGGCGGAGCTCACCTCGCTGCTCGAGGGCTACGGGCACAAGGTGTACTGGGTGTCGGGCGACGACCCGGCGAAGATGCACCAGCTGATGGCGGAGACGCTCGACACGGTGATCGCCGAGATCACCTCCATCCAGAAGCACGCGCGAGAGACCGGCGACGCCACCCGGCCCGCGTGGCCGATGATCGTCTTGAAGAGCCTCAAGGGCTGGACCGGGCCGAAGTTCGTCGACGGGCTGCCCACCGAGGGGACGTGGCGCTCGCACCAGGTGCCGATGGCCGAGGTGAAGACCAACCCCGACCATCTCGCCCTGCTCGAGACGTGGCTCAAGAGCTACCACCCCGACGAGCTCTTCGACGAGAACGGGACCCTGGTCCCCGAGCTGAAGGCCCTCCCCCCCAAGAGCTACCGGCGGATGAGCGCCAACCCGCATGCCAACGGCGGGCTGCTCCTCCAGGACCTGGTGCTGCCCGACTTCCGCAACTACGCGGTCGAGGTGGCCCGCCCGGGGACGACCTTCGCGGAGGCCACCAAGGTGCTCGGCTCGTACCTCCGCGACGTCACCCGCACCAACGCGAACCGATTTCGCATCTTCGGCCCCGACGAGACCAGCTCCAACCGGCTGCAGAACGTCTTCGAGGTCACCAACCGTCAGTGGGAGGGTGAGACCCTGCCCACGGATGACCACCTGGCGCCCGAGGGACGGGTCATGGAGATGCTCTCCGAGCATCAGTGCCAGGGCTGGTTGGAGGGGTACCTGCTGACCGGCAGACACGGGATCTTCAACTGCTACGAGGCCTTCATCCACATCATCGACTCGATGTTCAACCAGCACGCCAAGTGGCTCAAGGTCACGCGCGAGATCCCCTGGCGGCGGCCCGTCGCCTCGCTCAACTACCTGCTCTCCTCGCTGGTCTGGCGCCAGGACCACAACGGCTTCTCGCACCAGGACCCGGGCTTCATCGACCACGTCGTCAACAAGAAGTCGGAGATCATCCGCGTCTACCTTCCCCCGGACAGCAACTGCCTACTGTCGGTGGCGGACCACTGTCTGCGCAGCCGCCACTACGTCAACGTGATCGTCGCCGGCAAGCAGCCCCAGCTCAACTACCTCTCCATGGACGACGCCATCCTGCACTGCACGCGCGGCATCGGGATCTGGGAGTGGGCATCCAACGACGAGGGCGAACCCGACGTGGTGATGGCGTGCTGCGGCGACGTGCCCACCCTGGAGGTCCTGGCCGCGGTGGCGATCCTGCGCCAGGAGCTGCCCACGCTCCGCGTGCGGGTGGTCAACGTGGTCGACCTGATGCGCCTGCAGCCGGACACCGAGCACCCGCACGGTCTCTCCGACCGCGAGTTCGACATCCTCTTCACCACCGACAAGCCGGTCATCTTCGGCTACCACGGTTATCCCTGGCTGATCCACCGGCTGACCTATCGCCGGACAAACCACGCCAACCTCCACGTCCGCGGCTACAAGGAGGAGGGCACCACCACCACCCCATTCGACATGGTGATGCTCAACGACCTCGACCGCTTCCACCTGGTGATGGACGTGATCGACCGGGTGCCCGGGCTGCAGTCGCGCGCCGCAACCCTGCGCCAGCGGATGGTCGACGAGCGGGTGCGCTGCCGTGCGTTCACGCGGATCGGGGGCGAAGATCCGCCGGACATCAGCAACTGGACATGGACGCTCTGAGCTGACGCCGAGACTCGCACCGTGAGAATCCTAGTCGTCAACGCGGGGTCGAGCAGCCTCAAGCTGTCCGTCCTCGACGATGCCGACGGGTTGCTGGCGTCGGAGACCGTCGACGCTCCGGTCGGCCGCATCGACGATTCAGCACTGCGGGCCGCCATCTCGGCGAGCTCCCCCATCGACGCGGTGGGGCATCGCATCGTCCACGGCGGCACCGAGTTCACCCAGCCGGTGCTCATCGACGCCCGCGTGCTGCGCCGGCTCGAGGCACTGACCGACCTGGCGCCGCTGCACCAGCCGAAGTCGCTCCGGGGGCTCGACGTGGTCAGCCGCCTGCTCCCCGACGTGCCCGCGGTGGCATGCTTCGACACCGCCTTCCACGCGCACATCCCGCCGGCAGCGGCCACCTATGCGCTCCCACCGCAGTGGCGGCACCGCTGGGACCTCCGGCGCTTCGGCTTCCACGGCCTCTCCCACGCGTACGCCTCCCGGCGGGCCGCCGAGCTGACCGGCCGCCACATCGAGGACCTGCGCATCGTCACCTGCCACCTCGGTGCGGGCGCCTCCCTGGCGGCGGTCAAGGGCGGGGTGTCGGTGGACACCACCATGGGCTTCACCCCCCAGGAGGGGCTGGTGATGGCGACCCGCTCGGGAAGCGTCGACCCCGGCCTCCTCCTCTGGCTGGAGGAGCACGTGGGCATGCCCCCGTCGGAGCTGGCAACGACCTTGGAGCACCGCTCGGGGCTGCTCGGCATCTGCGGCAGCTCGGACATGCGGGTGATCCTCCAGGCCGAAGCGGACGGCGACGCGGACTCGGCGCTCGCGATCGGCGTCTACCTCCACCGGCTGCGAGCGGGCATCGCCTCCATGGCCGCCGCCATGGGCGGGCTCGACACCCTGGTCTTCACCGGAGGGGTCGGCGAGAACGCCGCCCCGATCCGGGAGCGGTGCGCCGCGGAGCTGGGCTTCCTGGGCGTCGCCCTCGACCGCGAGGCCAACGAGAGCGCCGCCGGGGATCGGGAGATCGGGGCAGATGGGGCCCAGGTCAGGACCCTCGTGATCGAGGCGCGCGAGGACCTGGAGATCGCCCGCGGGGTGCGCCAGGTGCTCGCCCCCTCCCCCGTCCAGGCTGCGGAGCCCGCGCCGGAGAGGTGACACCGCGAGATCAGGAGCGGGCGGCTCGCCGCCTCATCCTCTGGGACGTCGACGGCACCCTGGTGTCGTGCGGACCGGCCGGGCGCGAGGCTCTGGAGAGCGGAGCGCGCCTGGCCGCAGGATTGACGGCCCTCCCCCACCTCCCCATGGGGGGCAAGACCGATCCGCAGATCGTCAGCGAGATGCTGCTGGGCGCCGGGGTGGAGCCCGCCGATCTTGACATCCTGGTGCCGGTGGCACTCGCCGAGGCGACGCGGGCGCTGGCCGGCTGGAGGGGGCGGATGGGACGGGAGGGGCAGGTCCATCCGGGGATCCGGCGGCTCCTCGACGAGCTGGCCGGCAGGGATGGCGTGCGCCAGACGCTCCTGACCGGCAACGTGGCGGTCAACGCCGCCGTCAAGGTCGGCGCCTTTGGCCTCGAGGGCTACTTCGACCTTCCGATCGGAGCCTATGGAGACGACAGCGCGGAGCGGGAGCTGCTGGTCCCGATCGCGCTCAACCGGGTGCGGGAGCTGCGCGGCGAGACGTACGGGCCCGAGCAGGTGTGGGTGATCGGCGACACGCCCCGCGACCTGGCCTGCGCCCGTGCGGCCCGGGTGCGCTGCCTCCTCGCGGGCACGGGCCACGATGGCTTCGAGGCCGTCCGCGGGCTGGACGCCGACGCGGTGCTCGAGAATCTCGCGGACACCGGGGCGGTGCTGGGCTTCCTGCTCGGGTAGGCCTCGGCCGCCGGGCGGCGCATCGCCGGATGAAGGCGTACGAGGACGGCTACGATCGCGGGATGGCTGATCAGGATCCGCTCTCCGAGACGGAGTTCTGGGAGATCTACCGCAGGGTTCCCCGGCTGACTGTCGAGGTCGCGGTGACCGGCGATCAGGGCCTGCTGCTCACCCGCCGGGCGATCGAGCCGTGCCGGGGGATGTGGCACCTCCCGGGCGGCACCGTCCGCTTCGGGGAGCGTCTCGCCGCAGCGGTCGGCCGGGTCGCGCGCCGGGAGCTGGGGATCGAGGTCCTGGAGAGCCGGATGCTCGGCTACATCGAGTATCCGAGCCACTGGGAGAGGGGGTTGGACAGCCCCGTGGGCATCGTGTTTCTGGTCACCCGGCACGCCGGTACCCTGGCGGTCAACGCTGAGGCCGACGCCCACGGGTGGTTCCGCCGGCTCCCGGCCGCGATGCACTCGGAGCAGGTGCGCTTCCTGGAGGAGAGTGGCCTGGCCGAGCCTCAGCCCGACGGCGCAGAATCGGCGGACATCGACAGCCGGAGGATGGACAGTGGCAACTGACGAGCTTGCAACCCTGCGCCGCCTGGCGCGCCAGCTTCGCGTCCCTCCGGAGACGAAGGTGAATCTGCCCCACGGCTTCGACCCGGGGCACACTGCGACCTGGGTGCATGAGTCCGACGCGGCGTCGTCCCTGGAAGCGGGGGTGCAACTGCTCAGCGACTACCAGGCGCGCCTCGCGGCCCAGGACACCTACGGCCTGCTGGTGGTGCTGCAGGCACTCGACGCCGCCGGCAAGGATGGTGCGGTCAAGCACGTCATGAGCGGCGTCAACCCGCAGGGCGTGTGGGTGCGCAGCTTCAAGATCCCCTCTCCCGACGAGCTCAACCACGACTTCCTCTGGCGCTACACCCGCGATCTCCCGCCGCGCGGGGTCATCGGCATCTACAACCGCTCGCACTACGAGGAGGTGCTGGTGGTCCGGGTGCATCCCGAGAACCTGGAGCGGCAGCACCTGCCCGCCGAGTCCCGGGGAAAGGACGTCTGGGAGCGGCGCTTCCGGGCGATCAACGAGTGGGAGGCCCACCTCACGGCCAACGGCATCCGCGTGGTCAAGATCTTCCTCAACCTCTCCCCCGGTGAGCAGCGCAAGCGCCTGCTGGCGCGGATCGACGACCCCACCAAGAACTGGAAGTTCTCGTCGGCCGATCTCGTCGAGCGCGGCCACTGGGACGAGTACCAGCACGCCTACTCGGAGGTTCTCGCGCACACCAGCACGGAGCACGCCCCCTGGCACGTGGTCCCCGCCGACCACAAGTGGTTTGCCCGGGTGGCAGTCTCGGCGGTGGTCGTCGACGCCCTGGCCGCTATCGACCCCCAGTTCCCCAAGCTCGACCCGGCAGCGATCGCCGACCTCAAGAAGGCGCACGCCCAGCTCCTCGCGGAGAAGGACTAGCGGGTGCTGGTGACGCGACCGCTCAGCCGCTGACGGGTGATGCGCCCCGCGCGGCACCCGAGCCGGCCTGCACCGGAGCGCCCATGGCGGCGAGCCGGGCCGAGAAGCCGGTCACGTCCATCAGAGCACGCATCTCGCCGGCGGCGTGCTCCGACGGATACATGCTGCCGAGCCCGAGCTGCGCGCGAATCTCCTCGCGGTGATCGATGAACTCCCGCCATCTCGGACCGAAAGCCTCGGCGAGATGCGGAAGGAACTCGGGCGGGGTACCCCCCATCCCCTTCTCGTAGAACTGCACCGCCCAGTCGGCGAACATCTCGACGTGTCGCACCCCGCGGCCCGCCTCCACCTGCAGGCCGCGGATCACCTGGTTGATGACCGCGACCGAGTTGCCCCTCGGGCAGCGGCTCTGGCACGTGTAGCAGTAGAAGCAGAGCCAGACGGAGTCGTCCTCGAGCAGGGTCGGATCACCGTCGCGGGCACGCCGCGAGATCTCCCGCGGCGAGTAGTCGGCGAAGCGCGCCGCGGGGCATCCTGAGGTGCAGATGCCACACTGGAGGCAGGAGAGAAAGCCCCCAGTGTGATCGTGCATGCGCGGGTCGGAGAGGATGCGCTGGACCAGGTCGGGGACCGGCGGCTCTTCGATGAAGACGCTGCGGGCGATGGTCGCGTAGGGGTTCGCCATCCCTCCACCACTCGAGCTCATGCTCTCTCCTCAGCCTCCCTGGAGGCGCCCACCGCAGCGGCCGGCGTCGCCCGGAAGAACTCCGGCCAGAAGTGGACGTCGACATCGGCGCGCTCGTGCCGCGCGGCCAGGCGCACGTTGTCGCGGCAGAGCAGGCAGGGGGTCACGATCGGAGCGTGCCGCTCCGCGGCGAAGCGGACCAGCTCGGTCACCCCCCGCGTCGGACCGCGGTAGGCGCCCCCCAGGGCACCGCAACAGCTCGCATGCAGCGACGGATGCGCCAGCAGCGGCTCGGTGCCGGCCAGCTCCGCCGCCTCGGCCATGACCGCGAGGGTGGCGTCGCGGTCGGAGAGGCACCCCACGTAGGGCACGAACCGGGCGCTCCGGGCCTCGAGCTGGTACTCACCGCGGCGGGCCCGCTCCACCAGCACGCCCCACACCGGGACGGTCGGCGTGCCGGCCGCGGCCAGCGTCCGCTCACAGGCCGGGCAGGCGGTGAGCATGGTCCCGATGAAGGGGGGCGGCACCACCGCCGGGTCGCGCGCCGGGTGCCCGCAGCAGCGGGCCCCGTCGGGCTCGGCGAGTCGCATCCCGGATCCGATCGCGAGGGCGCGGGTGGCCGCGTACGCCTCCCGGTCCATCCGCAGCGCGCAGCCCGGGTAGAAGACCTTGAGATCATCGGCGGACGCGACCGGGCGCGACGGCCGTCTCACCTGCGCGCGGAGAGCGCGCGCACCGAGTGACATCGTGGTGAGCCGGCCCCGGGGCAGGAAGCCGCGCACGGCCATGCGCAGCCCGAGGGTCAGGCTGTTGAGCGTCGGGCGGCGCTTGAGCTGATGCGCGGCCAGGTCGGCGCCGGTGCGCTCCGGACAGCGCGCTCCATCACCGGCCCGCTGCATCGCGCGCACCTCGGCGAGCACGCCCGCGACGTCCACCCCCATGGGGCACGCCTCCGTGCATGCCCCGCACTCGCTGCAACGCCAGACGTCCTCGCAGGCGAGGAGGCGCTCGGTGTCCTGCGCGATGGCGAGCCGGACCACGGCTCGCGGCCCATCCGCCAGGTCCAGGCCCTGGGGGCAGGCACTCCGGCAGCGACCGCACTGGTAGCACGACCGGCAGCGCTCCGCCAGCGCCTCCACGGCCGCCCGGCTCTGCTCTGCCACCGGAGGCATCACCGCTCCCCCGCCGGTGAGACCAGCTCTCGCGCGCCATCGGCGGTGGCGAGTTGGGCGGCGACAGCAGCCTGCGCCTCATCGACCCGGTCGCAGAAGCTCCGCAGCCGGTGACCGATCCCGTTGTGGTCCACCGCGCAGAGATGCCACTGCTCGATGGGCATGGTGCGCCCCATCTGGGTCACCAGATCCCCGGCGAGGGCCACCTGCTCCGCCGCGCTGGCGTCGCCCCGCTGGTAGTGACAGCGCCCCTCCACACAGCCGGCGAGGAAGACGCCGGCCGCACCGAGGCGGGCCGCCTCGACGAGATGGAGGGCACTGATCCGGCCGAGGCAGGGCAGCTCGATCAGGCGCACCCGCTCCGGGTACCGATCGCGGCGCTGCCCGCTCAGGTTGAAGGTGGCAGCCGCACACTCGGCGCAGGTGAAGCCGACCACGGGGCTCTCCACTCCACCGGCGACCATCCGCAGCCGGGAGAGGAGGGTCTCATCGTCCAGGGAGTGGGAGATCGCGAGCTCCGGACAGCTGGCGGCGCAGATGCCGCAGCCGCGACAGACATCTGCATCCACCACGGCGACCTGGGCGTCCGGGCGCACGTTGGCCGGGCGCAGCGTCGCAGCCTCCCGGTCGACGAGCCCGAGGGCGCCGAAGGGACACGCATCCACGCAGGCGCCACAGCCGACGCAGCGGGCGGCGTCGACGGTCGCCGGGCACACATCCTGGCGGCCACCCGACGTCAGGTAGTCGTGAACCCGGGCGGCGGCGGCGGCGGCATCGGTGATGCACTCGGCGATGGTCTTAGGGCCGGACGCGGAGCCGCAGACGAACACGCCGTCAGCGCGCGTCTCGGTGGTCCGGTTCTTGGCGTCGAGCTGGGCTATGAACCCGTCGCCGTCGAGCGGCGCGCCGACCAGGCGAGCGACCTCCGCCGACTCCTCGGCGGGCACGAGCCCGGTCGAGAGCACGACCAGGTCGGGGCGCAGGCGGCGCAGCTCCGATGCTCCGATGTCCTCGAGCTCGATCACCGGCCGGCCATCGCCGTCCATCTGCACCGCCGCGGGTGAGCCCCGGACAAACTCGACCCCGGCGCGCCGTGCGGCCAGATACCAGGTTTCGTCACGGGCCCCGGTGGTGCGCAGCTCCTGGAAGCAGATGGTCACCCGCATCTCAGGGAAGAGCTCGCGCAGACGGATGGCGTGCTTGATCGCGATCATGCAGCAGAGACGGGAGCAGTACGGGAGGCGGCGCTGGTCCCGCGACCCGGCGCATTGGATCATCACGAGGTGGCGCGCCGGTGCCCGCCCCTGCCACGACTGCTCCTGCCAGCTGTCCAGCTTCTCGGCGAGTTCGACCTGGGTCATGACGTGTGACCGGCCATAGCCGAGGTGGGTCACCAGATGCCCGGGTGCCGGCTCGCAGCCGGTGGCGATGACGACGGCCCCCACCTGCAGCTCCTCCAACTCAGCCGCCGGGGTCAGGTCGATGGCGTCGACGGGGCACACCTGCGCGCAGGCGCCACAGAAGGTGCAGGTGTCGAGGTCGATGGAGCGCAGCACCCGCCCGTCGTACACCTCGCCGGCGATGGCCGTGGCCCGGCCGCCCAGGCCCGGGACGGGGCAGGCCTCCTCGCAGAGCCCGCAGTCGATGCACTCTCCGCCCACCATCTCGGGAAGGCTGCGCACCTGGACGGTGAAGTCCCCGGCCCTGCCGGACACCGACTGGACCGTGGTCCGCCGCCGGATGCGGAGGTTCGGATGGTCGATCGCGACGTTGCGGTAGAGGCACTTCCGGACCCCTGACTGGGCTGCGGTCGCCGGCAGGCAGGGACCGCAATCGCCGGTCGGGAAGACGGCGCCGATGGCGGTGGCACGGCCTCCGATGAAGGGCCGGCGCTCGAGGAGGTCGACGGGATGCCCCATCCGGGCCAGCTCGACCGCCGCCTGCGCGCCCGCGACTCCCCCGCCGACGACCGCGACCCGGTTGGCGCTCGGCCGGGGCGCGACTCTCCGCTGCTGCCGCGCCGGGAAGCGGATCGCCGCCTCGGCGATCCGGAGCGCCTTGTCGGTGACGGCCTCGCGTGCGTCGCCGTGCACCCACGAGCACCCCTCGCGAATGTCGGCCGACTCGAGTCGGAGGCCACGGTCTGTCAACCCCTGCAGTCGTCGCGCCGCGAAGTCGGAGGAGCAGCCGACCAGGAGGAGACGGCCGGCCGCGTCACCGAGCTCCAGCAGCTCGACGAGGCGTCCCCTCGCCTCCCGGCCGCACCACATGGCACGCCGCTCGACCGTCACCCCCCCGGCGGAGAGGCCCCGCTCGAGGACGTCGAAGTCGAGATTGCTCGCCATGGTCCCGGCGCACTCGCAGAGGAGCGCACGGGTGCCGGCGCCCGTCGTGACGGCGTCGCCGGTCCCACCTCCCGGCCCCGCCGCGCCAGCCTCGAGTGCTGTGGTCACGTACCCGCCCCCACCGGGGCCAGCCCCCGAGGCGCCACCTCCACGTCTCCCACGGGCACGGGCAACGCCTCGACAGCCCCGGTGGGACAGGCACGGACGCAGGCCCCGCAGCCAGCGCAGAGGTCGGCGCTGAAGAGGATGTCGCGGAAGGTGCGGACGCGATCGGGGACGCGGAACGGGCCCCTCGGCTCGTGGCGCGCGATCCGTCGGAGTGCCGCCGCCAGCGCGCCACGACCCGTCCCGGCGGGGGCGGAGAAGAGCTGGGCCGGGTCAAACCAGTCGTCCTGCCGCATCGCCCCGGTGGGGCATGCGCTCACGCAGCGCCCGCAGCCGACGCACAGCTCATCGTGACGGGCGATCTCGCAGCCCAGCACTCCGGCGCTGACCCCGGATGTCGCTCCCCGGAGATCGCCGGCGACCTGCCTGCCGCGTGCGCTCAGAGGCATGCCGTCATGACCTCGGAAGGCGGGGCAGGCGCGAGATGGTCGCGTCCATCCCGCGAGCGGTGGCCACGAAGCGGGGCGTGTCGGCGGCGCTCATGGTGAACATCGCAGCACGCTCGGGCTCGACCCCCACGGACTCGAGCAGCCTCCGCACGAAGGCAACCCTGTCGAGCGCGTGGAAGTTGCCCACCCGATAGTGGCACTGCCCCTCGAGGCAGCCGGCGACGTAGATCCCGTCAGCGCCGTCGGCGAGGGCGGCCAGCAGGTGCAGCGGCGAGACGCGCCCTGTGCAGGGCACCATGATGGTGCGGATCGTGGGCGGCAGCGGAGTGCGCGCATTGCCCGCGGCGTCGGCGGCGCTGTAGGCGCACTCGCGGCAGAGGAAGGCGATGATGCTGCGCTCGCCGTCCGCCGAATCCGCGATCACCTCGGACACCGTGACGTCGGACGCGCCCAGCTCAGGCACGCGGGCCTGAGGAACGCGGGCCTCGGGTGCGGCTACCGCCGGCGGGGAGGCCTCGGGCGCGGCGACCGCGGGCGCGGTGGCCTCCGGGGTGGCGACCGCCGGCACGTTCACACCGTCGCCTCAGCGAGGAGCTCGGCGTCGGAGAAGCCTCCCACCGTCATCGCGCCCGACGGGCACTCGGCGGCGCAGATGCCGCAGCCCCGGCAGCTCGCCTGGTCGACCAGCGCGTGCGCCCTCTCTCCGTCGACGAGACGCACGGCACCCTGGGGACAGACGCTCACGCAGACGCCGCAGCCGATGCACAGACCGGGCTCGGAGAAGGCGACTTCGACGGGGGTGGCCGCCATCCCGCCCTGGAGCATCGAGGTCACCCGGGCAGCCGCCGCCTTGGCCTGCGCGATGGTCTCCGGGATGCCCTTGGGCCCCTGGGCAGTGCCGGCGATGAAGATCCCGGCGCGCTGCGAGTCCACGGGCCGGAGCTTGGGGTGGTACTCCTTGAGGAAGCCCGCCGCACCCTGCTGCAGACCGACCACCCGGGCGATCTGGGTGGTGCCCGCCGACGCCTCGAGGCCGGCGGAGAGGACGACGAGATCAAAGAGCTCCTCGTGCTTGCCGCCGGTGACGGTGTCCTCCCAGCGCACCCGGAGGCTCTTGTCCTGCTCCTCGGCCAGCTCGCCGACCCGGCTGCGCACGTACCGCACACCGCGCTCGGCGACCAGCTTCAGGTACTCCTCATGCCCCTTCCCGGGCATCCGCAGATCGGTGTAGGCAATGGTCACCTGGGTGCCGGGATACGACTCCCGGATGAGCGAGGCGTGGAGGGTGGCGAAGAGGCAGCAGATCGCCGAGCAGTGCTCGTTGCCCCGCGATGAGGAGTCCCGAGAGCCGACGCACTGGAGCATGAAGACGCGCTTCGGCACCTGCCCGTCCGAGGGACGGCGCAGCTGGCCGCCGGTCGGCCCCGACGCCGACAGCAGGCGGGCGAGCTGGCTCTGGGTGAGCACGTTGGCGTAGCGGCCGTATCCGAGTGGGGGCTTGCGCCGCGCGTCGAACTCCTGATGGCCGGTGGCGAGGACGAGGGCCCCGACCGTCAGCTCCTCCTCCCACGGCTTCTGGTTGAGGTCGATGGCACCGGCCGGGCAGGCCTGCTCGCAGGAGCGGCACTCCGAGCAGCCGCCGCAGGAGAGGCAGCGCCTCGCCTCGGCCAGCGCCTCCTCCTCGGTGAAGCCCAGACGTACCTCCTGCCAGCTCGTCCTGCGCTCCTCGGGCGCGAGCACCCGCATCTCCTGGCGCGGCCGGCTCCTGCGCCGGCTGAGCTCCAGGTCCGGGACCTCGACACGGTTCCGCTCCACCGGCCAGACGTCGAGCAGCGCCTCGCCCCGCAGGTGGTTGTGGATGCCCCGAGCGGCGCGGGCACCGGCCGCGATCGCCTGGATGGCGATCAGCCCGCCGCCGGCGGCCGCGTCCCCGGCGGCGAAGACCCCGCGGCGACCGGTCATCATCGTCTCCCGGTCGACCACGATCTGGCCGCCCGCGACGGCCACACCGGCGGCACCGGCGAGGGCGTCCTCGCCCAGCGCCTGCCCCACGCAGAAGACGACGGTGTCCGCCTCCATCTCCACCGCCTCCCCTTCCGAGGGCCGTGGCGGTCGCCAGCCCCGTGCGTCGGGCTCCGCCAGCGTGCAGGGTTGGAAGCTGACCGAGCTGAGCGCCCCGTCTCCGAGAAGCGCGACCGGCATCAGCGATGGCGCCAGCTCGACCCCCTCGGCGATCGCCTCGGCCAGCTCACCCGGCTGTGCGGGGAGGGTCGCGCGGTCCTCGATGCAGGCCATGGTCACCCGTGCGGCGCCCAGCCGCAGCGCGGTGCGCGCCGCATCGACGGCGACGTCGCCACCTCCGACCACGACCACGCGCCGTCCCACGGCGACGGGGTCGCCCAGCGCCCGCGACCTCAGCAGGTCCAGGCCCCCGATCACCCCGGGCAGATCCCGACCCTCGAGTGGAAGCAGCCGGGCTTGGGGCAGACCCAGCGCGAGCAGGACCGCCCGGTACCCCGAGGCGAGCAGGGAGTCCACCGTGTAGTCCCGACCACACTGCTCGCCGACGCGCAGCTCGACGCCGTGGGCGAGCACGCGCTCCACCTCGGAGGCGACGACCTCACGGGGCAGCCGGTACTCGGGCACGCCGAGCCGGAGCATCCCGCCGGCCACCGGCTGGGCCTCGAAGACGGTGACCGGGTAGCCGAGCAGGGCCAGGTCGCGAGCGGCGGTCAGACCGGCGGGGCCCGCCCCCACCACCGCCACCCGATCCTCGAACCGGCGCGCCGGTGCCTCCACCGGGTCGGCTGTCCCGGCCTGATCGGCCACGAAGCGCTTGATGGCGGCGATCGCGACCGGCTGGTCGAGACGGCCCCGGGTGCACTGCTCCTCGCACTCGTGGGGACAGATGCGCCCGCAGACGCTCGGGAACGGGTTGGGCGCGCTGGCGACCCGGTACGCCTCCGCCCACCGGCCCCGCGCGGCCAGCGCGATGTAGCCCTGGGCCGCGGTGTGCGCGGGGCAGGTGGAGGTGCAGGGAGCCCAGCCCCGGTTGTCGATGGCGAAGGTGGACGGGACCGCGTTCGCGAAGGGGCGCGAGATCGCCTTGCGCCGCGTCACCCCGAGATCGAACTCGCTCTCCAGCTCGACCGGGCACGCCGCGGTGCAGGTTCCGCAGCCGATGCACTGGTCGCTCACGAACCGGGGGTTGTGACGGAGCCGGACCCGGAACTCGCCGGGTGGTCCACTCAACGCGGTCACCTCGGTCAGGGTGTGGACGTTGATCCGGGAGTCGGTCGCGGCGTTGGCCAGCCGCGGACCGAGCGAGCACATCGCGCAGTCCTCGGTCGGGAACGTCTTGGAGAGCCGGGCCATGTACCCGCCCAACGACTGCTCCCGCTCGACCAGGTGGACCGTGATCCCGGCGCCGGCCAGCTCCTCGGCCGCCGAGAGGCCGCCGATGCCGCCGCCCACGACGAGGGCGGAGCGGTTCAGGAAGGTGCGCGACGGCTGGAGCGGGCGCTGCCGGCCGGCACGCGCCACGGCCGCGGCCAGCACGGTCTCGGCCTTGCGCTGAGCCTTCTCGGGCTCGTGGCGATGGATGAAGGCACAGCCCTCGCGGAGGTTGGCGAAGGCGACGGTGTTCTCCCCGAGCTCGAGGTCGCGCGCGATCCGCTCGAAGGTCGGCCCCTGGAAGCGCCGGGAGCAGGAGCCGATCACGATCCGGTCGAGGCCGCGGTCGGCGACCACGTCCTCGATGAGCCGGCGTCCCTCGGCCCCGCAGAGGAACTGGGAGACGGTGACATTCACGACCCCGTCGAGCGACCGCCCACCGGAGGCCAGCGCGGGGAGGTCGAGCACGCCCGAGATGTTGCCCCCGCACTCGCAGAGGAAGACGCCGCAACGGGTCACAGGGGCACCGCCTGGCGGGCTCCGATCCGGGTGAGCAGGGGCTCCAGGTCCTGAGAATGGGCGGCGACACCGCAGACCGTGTCAGGGTCCGCGCCCAGCGCCAGCGCCACCAGCTGCTGCACGTGAAGATGCACGAAGGGATACTCCTCGCCGGAGTCGCGCTCGATGACGTCGTGGTGACGGTCGAACTGGACCGCGCAATTCGGGCACATGTGCACGCAGACGTCGACCTTCTCAGCGGCGAGGCGCCGCAGCTTCTCCCGGGTGACGGCCATCGACATCGAGGGGTTGACGAAGCGCTGGCGGAAGCCGGCCCCGCAGTGGGTCGTCTTCTCCGGGTAGTTGCCGGTGCTGATCACCCCGGCGGGCTCCAGCAGGTCCTCCGCGAGCATCAGGTTCTCGCTGTCGCCGAGCACCTCGTCAGGGAAGACCTTGCAGTAGTGGCAGGCGGGGTGGCTCGCCACCCGGATACCACCGAGGCGCCGGCGCACCAGCCCGGCAAGCTTCTCGTGCTGCGACCAGAGCACCTCGAGGACATGGCGGTGCTGGATGGTCTGGGCGATGGTGTCGTCGTAGGCACGCCCGATCTCGGCCAGGGCCCGGTTGACCTCCTCCCGGTGCTCTGGGATCTCCAGAACCCGGTGCGCCTTCTTGTTGATCGCGTAGCAGGTGGAGCAGAGATAGGCCTGGATGGGATGCCCCGCCTCCACCGCGACGCACGCATTCCGCGCGGCGATCGCCAGGGTGGTCGCGAAGGGCATCAGGTCGGTGTAGTAGCCCATCCCCGTGCAGCAGGTCTGCTCGGGATTGACGATGTACTCGACCCCGAGCCGCTCGAAGAGCCACTTGGTCGCGGCCTCGGCGCCCGGGTACTCACTGGAGACCATGCAGCTGCGGAAGAGCTGGACGCCGCCTCCGATGGGGTCGACCTCCGGGGTCGTGTGTGGCATGAAGCGGCTCTGTCTATCTCGTCAATGAAAGGGCGGCCGGCGCGGGGCGCAGACAGCCGGGACGCTATCAACCGGGCCAGATGAGCCTCGATTCCGCCTCGTGACTCTGACACGTGCCAACCCATAGCGTCAACGATTGTTAGCCACGGCTAACCTTCTCTTCTACGGAACGATGCGATCCTCGTCGGGGAAACGGACGGCGATCAGCTCCAGGGCGTCGGGTGCCTCGTGGACCCGACTGCAGGCGGGACAGACCACCATGTGGCCGGCACACTGCTCTGGATCGACCTCGCCGGCGAAGCCGCACTCGCAGGTCAGCACCTGGGGCACGGTCTCGATCTCCAGGACGGCGCCGGCCAGCAAGCCGCCCTCGGTGAGGTGGGCAAAGGCCTCGGTGAGCTCGTCCGCATCGACGCCGACGGGGCAGCGCACCTCCACGGTGGTGATCTGACGCCCCCCGGCGCGCTGCACGCACTCGGCCACCAACTCGGTCACGAGGGAGAGCTCATGCATGGGGTGTCGGGACGCTCCGCGTCCCCTCCACGATGGCGTGCAGCACGGTCAGGACGGCCTGCGGGATGGCTTCCCGCACCGCTCCCGAGAGCTCCGCTCCGGGCTCGAAGCTCTCCGCCCCCACGCTGACCAGCACCGCCTGCGGCGTGGCCGAGTAGAGGTCGCGGGTGAGCGCGAGGAGGTCCTCGGGGCCCATGCCGTGCGAGAAGGGATCCAGCGAGCGCTTCGCGCGCGGCGGTACGACGGCCGCCCGGCCGTCCCCCACGGCGTCATCCGGTGCCCGCCGGGGGGCCACCGGCCGGACGCCCACCGACCCCACCGGCCGGTCGGTGGCGGCGTCGACGAACACCACCAGCCGCGCCCGGCTGGCGTCATCGGCCAGCTCGGGAAGGAGCTGGTCGGAGACGATCACCGACGCGCCGGTGCCGGCCAGCCTGACGGCGAGCAGCTCTCCCACCTCGGGCCCCACAGCGTCGTCGCCGCGCAGCGTGTTGCCGCAGGCGACCACCAGCACTCCCCGGTGGGGCAGCTGGGCGGGTTCGCCCTCCGGTGCCGAGCTCAGGCCTGCCCCGCCCGGCGCGTGGCGCGTGGCCCTTCCGACCCTCAATCAGCGGGAAACCTGGCGCAGCAGCGAGCCCTCGGCGTCGCGGATGTCGACCTGGAGCGGCATCTGCCCGACGGCGTGGGTGGAGCAGCTGAGGCACGGGTCGTAGCAGCGGATCACCGCCTCCACCCGGTTCAGCATCCCCTCCTTGACGTGGTCGCCCTTGATGTAGTGGCGAGCCGTCTCGAGGACGCTCCGGTTCATCGCCAGGTTGTTGTGGCCGGTGGCGATGACCAGGTTCACCCACTCCACCAGACCGTCGTCGTCGACCTTGTAGTGGTGGATGAGCACCCCGCGGGGGGCCTCGGAGACACCCACGCCCTCGCGGCGGTTGACCTCGGCGCGCGCCCGCACGTGCGGGTCGAGGACATCGGGCCGGGAGAGGATGTGGTCGATCACGTCGATGCAGTGGACGATCTCGATCAGCCGGGCGTAGTGGTAGTGGAAGGAGCTGGAGGGGTAGCGCCCCAGGCGCTCGCGGTACTCCGCGAGCTCGGCGTCGGCCGCCGGGGTGCCGAGGCGCTCGGCGACGTTGAGCCGGGCCAGCGGACCGACACGGTAGATGCCCGCCGGGTAGCCGAGCGGCTTGAAGTAGGTCGACTTCAGGTAGGACCAGGGCTCGACGGTCTCTCCGAGGTAGTCCCCGTAGGCCCGGGGATCGACCCCATCGGCCATCACCCAGCCGCTGCTGTCGACAACCCTCAGCAGGCCGTCGGAGTAGGCGGCGTTGCCGCCCTCGTGGACCAGCCCCATGTAGAGGCTCGGGAAGTCGCCGAAGTGGGCTGCCTCCTCTGTCCACTGTGCGACGTTCTTCTTGAACCACTCCAGGGTGCGGTGGGCCCGCTCCCGCGCGTCGGGGATCTCGGCCAGGATGGAGTCGCGCTCCGACGCCTCCAGGGGACGGCTGACCCCTCCGGGGACCACCCACGCGGGGTGGATCCGCTTCCCGCCCAGCCGCTCGATGATCCGCTGGCCGAAGCGGCGCAGGGCCACGCCGTCACGGGCGAGGTCGGGTGTCTGGCGGGCCACGCCCACCAGGTTGCGCAGGGCCGGATCGGAGTCGAACCCGAGCAGGAGGTCGGGGGACGAAAGGTAGAAGAAGCTCAACGCATGCGACTGGACGATCTGGGCCAGATTGAGCACGCGGCGCAGCCGGACGCCCGTCGGGGGGACGGTCACTCCCAGGATCTCGTCGCAGGCCTTGGCCGAGGCGACCATGTGGCTGACCGGGCAGATGCCGCAGATCCGCGCCATCAGGGACGGCATCTCGTGGACCATCCGGCCCTGGCTGATCCGCTCGAAACCGCGGAACTGGGTCACGTGGAAGTGCGCGTCGGCGACCTCACCCGACTCGTCCAGCTGGATGGTGATCTTGGCGTGCCCCTCGATCCGGGTCACGGGCTCGATGACGATCGTCTTGTCAGCCAAAGCAGGTCACCCCCGCGGTAACGGGCACCCGCCCGGAGATCAGATCGTCGAGGACGCTGTGGATCAGGTCGGCCGAGGGCGGGCATCCCGGCACGAAGACATCGACCTTGACCACGGCGTGCACCGGACGTGACATCGCGAGCAGGCGCGGCACCATCGGGCCCGGGAGCTGAGGATTGATGGTGACGTTCTCCAGGTAGGCGCGCTCGAGGATCGCAGCCGGCCCGATCTGGTTACGCATCCCGGGGACGTTGGAGGTGACGGCGCAGTCACCGAGGGACACCAGGATGCGCGTGTTGCGGCGCACCTCGTGGATCTTGCGCAGATCGTCCTCGGAGCTGATCGCCCCCTCCACCAGGGTCACGTCCACGTCCTTGGGGAACTCCTTGATGTCCACCAGGGCGCCGTAGACGATGTCGACCCGCTCGGTGATCTCGAGCAGACGCTCATCCATGTCGAGGAGCGACATGTGGCAGCCGGAGCAGCCGTCGAGCCAGATGGTTGCGAGGCGTGGCTTGCTCATCGCGTGCGTCCCTCATGAGCCACCAGGTACGGCAGGTAGGGCCGGCGGCGCCGCGCCTCGGCGACCGACCTCCCCTTCTCGAAGAGCGCTCCGGTGGGACACACCTGAACGCACTTCCCGCAACTGGTGCAGGTCTTGGAATCTCCCCAGGGAGTACCCAGGTCGGTGATCAGCCTGGCCTCCGTGCCGCGGCCCATCACGTCCCAGGTGTGGGCTCCCTCGATCTCATCGCAGACGCGCACGCAGCGGGTGCAGAGCACGCAGCGGTTGTGGTCGATCCCGAAGCGCTCGTGCGTGGCGTCCACGCTCGCCTGGGGAGAGAGCAGGGGGAGGTCGAAGTGGGTGAGCCCGAGCTCGACCGCGAGGTCCTGGAGCCCGCAGTTGCGATCGGCGACGCAGACCGAGCAGACGTGGTTGCGCTCGGTGAAGAGCAGTTCGATGACCCGGCGCCGGTATGCGGCCAGCCGCTCGGAGTTGACCGTGACGGTCATCCCCTCGTCGATCGCGGTGACGCAGGCGGGGAGGAACTTGCGCTGGCCCTCGACCTCGACCACGCACAACCGACAGGCGCCGACGTCGGAGAGGCCCTGCAGATGGCAGAGGGTGGGGATGTGGATCCCGTTCTCCCGGGCGACCTGGAGGATGCTGTGCCCGGTCTGGCCGGCGACGTCCCGGCCCTCGATGGTCAGGGTGAGCACGCTCATCGTCCGCCCTCCCCGGTCGCCACGGCGGCTTCTCGAGGCTCCATCTTGCAGACCCCCGCCGGACAGACATGATCGTCGATGTGGGCCATGTACTCGTCCCGGAAGTAGCGGAGAGTGGAGAAGACGGGGTTGGGCGAGCCCTGGCCGAGCCCGCAGAGGCTGGTGTCGCGGACCATCCCGGCGAGCGACTCCAGCTCGGCCAGCTCATCACGGTTGGCGAGGCCGCGCGTGATGCGGTCCAGAAGGCGGTACATCTGAGTGGTGCCGACGCGACACGGCACGCACTTGCCGCACGACTCCTCGCGGCAGAAGTCCATGAAGAACTTGGCCACGTCGACCATGCAGGTCCCCTGATCCATGACGATCATGCCGCCGGAGCCCATGATCGAGCCCGCCTGGGCGAGCGACTCGTAGTCGACCGACATGTCGAGCAGCGACTCGGGCATGCAGCCGCCGGAGGGACCGCCGGTCTGGACGGCCTTGAACTTGCCTCCTCCGGGGAGGCCGCCGCCGATGTCGAAGACGATCTCGCGCAGGGTGAGTCCCAGCGGCACCTCGATGAGGCCGGTGTTGACCACGCTCCCCGCCAGCGCGAAGACCTTGGTCCCCAGGCTCTTCCCCGAGCCGATGGCCGAGTACCACTCGGCCCCGCGGCTGATGATCGCCGCGATGCTGGCGAGGGTCTCCACGTTGTTGATCAGGGTCGGCTTGCCCCACAGCCCGGAGGCGGCAGGGTAGGGCGGCCGAGGCCGCGGCGTGCCCCGTCCCCCCTCGATGGAGGCGATCAGCGCCGTCTCCTCACCGCAGACGAAGGCTCCCGCGCCGATGCGGATCTCGACGTCGAAGCTGAAGCTGGTGTCGGCGATCCTCGGACCGAGGAGGCCGGCGCGCTCCGCCTGGCGGATCGCCGTGGTCAGGCGCTTGACCGCCAGCGGGTACTCGGCCCGGACGTAGACGTAGCCGCGGTTGGCGCCGACCGCGTAGCCGGCGATGGCCATCCCCTCCAGCACCTGCTGGGGGCTGCTCTCCAGAACGCTGCGATCCATGAAGGCACCGGGATCACCCTCGTCCCCGTTGCAGACCACGTACTTGCCGTCGGCGGAGTCGGTCTTGGCCACCGTGGTCCACTTGAGACCGGTGGGATAACCGGCGCCGCCTCGGCCGCGGATCCCGCTCCGGGTCACCTCGCCCAGCACCTCGGCCGGGGTCATGGTGGTGACCGCCTTGGTCAGCGCCTCGTAGCCGCCGACGGCGACGTAGTCCTCGACCCGCTCGGGGTCGATCTGGCCGCAGTGCTCCAGCACGACCTTGACCTGATGAGAGAAGAAGGGGTCGGTGGCGGTCGGGCGTCCACCCTCGCCGCCGGCGAGCCCGTCGACCACGCCGTCGAGCGCCGCTTCGTCGTCGGCCGCGACGTGGTCGTAGATCCGCCCCTTCTCCGGTACCGCGACGAGCGGCCCGGCGGCGCAGAGCCCCAGGCAGCCGACGCGCTTCACGGCGACGTCGGTCAGGCCGCGGGCCGTCACCCGCTCGCAGAGCGAGTCGAAGACGGTGTCGGCCTGCATGGACAGGCATCCCGCGGCCATGCAGACGTGCGCAGAGGCACGCACCGGCCCATCGGGGATCAGGGGTTCCTGGCGGCGCCGGCGCGCCGGGGTCGGAGTGCCCGCTTCGCTCATAGCGCCTCCAGCATTTCTTGCACGCCGTCGGGAGAGATCCGTCCATGCACCTCGTCATCGATGACGACCGCCGGGGCCATGCTGCACGCTCCCAGGCAGCGCGCACGGAGCAGCGAGATCCGGCCGTCGGGAGTGGTGCCACCCGCGTCGATCCCGAGCGTGTCATGAATACGGTTGAGGAGGGCGGCCGCGCCGTTGATGTAGCAGGCCGTGCCCAGGCACACCACGCAGGTGTGCTCCCCCTGAGGCTTGCGGACGAAGTGCGAGTAGAAGGTGGCGACTCCCAGCACCCGGCTGGGCGGTGCTCCGAGAGCCTCGCTCACGTAGCTCAGGGCATCGTCGTCCAGGTATCCGAAGACCTCCTGCACGGTGTGGAGGACCTCGATGAGAGCGTCCGGCCTCGCCCCCAGGCGGCGGACACGGACGTCCACCTGACGCCAGCGCTTGTCGTCGCGGGTTGGGGAGGCAGGAGGAGCGTCGGCCGCCACGGTCATCTGCTACTCCTCGATGAAGATGCACTCGCCGGCGCACTGGGCGACGGCTTCGCGGACACCTTCCTCGTGCTCCGCGGGCACCAGGGCCTGGCTCTCCTTGCCACCGGGCTTCTCGAGGACGACCCCATCCTGCTTCACATAGGAGAGCCCATCGTCGAGCTGGGTGAAGACAGCCGGGCAGAGATCCTCGCAGAGGTTGTCTCCGGTGCAGTGCTCCTGGTCGATCCAAACCTTCATGCGGTCACCTCCTTGGTTCGGCACCCACGCCAACCCAAGAGCGAAGGGTAGCCATATAGTTGGCCCGCTCGAAGGCCTCGCCGGCCTCCGCGGTCACCCGGGACACCGATCCGCGCAACTGGGCGACCGAATCGTATTCGTGTTCTGCAAGCCAGGAACGGAGCTCCGTCTCCACTCCGGCAACCCTCTCGGGCCCCGAGCGGAGCAGCTCCGAGGTCATCATCACCGCGTTCGCGCCAACCGCCAGCGCCTTGGCGGCGTCCTTGCCCGCGTGGACACCTGACGTCGCCGCCAGTGACACGGAGTCAGGAACCTGGGGACGGAGCATGGCGATCCAGCGCAGCGGCAGCCCCAGCTCGACGCGGGTGGAGAGCTCGAGGCGACATTCGACGTCCATGGTCTTCAGGTCGATGTCGGGCTGGTAGAAACGGTTGAAGAGCACCAGACCCGAGGCGCCCGCACGGATCACCTGGTGGACGAAGTGGGCCATGGACGAGTAGTAGGGCGAGAGCTTCACCGCCACCGGCACCGTTGCCTTGGCGCAGACGTCGGAGATCAGCTCCAGGTCAGCGGTCTCGATGTCCGCGGCAGCGAACTGGGGGTTGGCGGCGACCCGGTAGACGTTCAGCTCGACGGCGTCGGCACCGGCGCGCGCCACCAGCTCCGCGTAGCGGGTCCACGCCCCCACCGAGGTGGCGTTGAGACTGGCGATGACGGGGACGTCGACCGCCGACTTGATCCGCTCCAGGTTGGCGAGGTAGCGGTCGGCCAGCGTGGCGCCCCCGACCGGCGGGAAGTAATTGGTCGCCTCGGGGTTGACCCCGGCCCCCGCCTCCAGAGCGGCGGTGAGACTCAGCTCCTCGGCGACGATCTCCTCCTCGAAGAGCGAGGGGAGCACGAGCGCGCCCACCCCGGCCGCGGCCAGCCTGCGGGCGGAGTCGATGTCCCCGGTGAGCGGGCTGGGAGAGGCGACGAGAGGAGACCTGAGGGTCAGACCGAGATACGTGGTGCTGAGATCAACGGCGCTCGGGTTCATGGCTTGGCCTCCTCATCGGTGGCCACGGCGGCCGTCGCCGCTGCGCTGCCGTCCGCGCCCTCGCCGTCCTCCTCCGGCTCGTCCTCGACACCGTCGCTGACGAGCGTCCGGTGCACACCGGCGAGCTGGCTGTAGTAGCGCCAGCGCTCGGCGGCATCGCGCTCCAGGAGCTTCATCAGGTCACGGGAGCGGTCGGGATCGCTGCGGGCGAGGGACGAGAAGCGCACCTCGGAGTTGACGAACTCGGAGACCGGGATGGAGGGTTCGCGGGAATCGAGCGTGAGCGGCTCGCCGGACTCCTCCGCGGTGGGGTGGAAGCGGTAGAGCGGCCAGTATCCGGAACGCACCGCGTCCTTCTGGTGGGTCATGGAGGTCGACATCTCGATGCCGTGCGCGATGCAGGTCGAGTAGGCGATCACCAGCGACGGTCCGGGCCAGGCATCGGCCTCCATGAGCGCCTTGATGGTCTGGACGTCGTTGGCCCCGATGGCGATCTGGGCCACGTACACGTTGCCGTAGGCGCGACCGGTGGCGCCCAGGTCCTTCTTGGGAGTGCCCTTTCCGGAGGCCGCGAAGCGGGCGACGGCGCCACGCTGCGTGGCCTTGGAGGCCTGCCCGCCGGTGTTGGAGTAGACCTCGGTGTCGAGCACCAGGACGTTGATGTCGCGACCGGAGGCGAGCACGTGATCCAGCCCGCCGAAGCCGATGTCGTACGCCCAGCCGTCGCCGCCGACGATCCAGACCGACTTGCGGACCAGGCTGTCGGCGAGCACGTTCAACTGAGCCGCCTGCCGGGCGAGGGTGTTGCCCGCGGGGCTCAGGGTGGCGAGACGCTCCTTGAGCGCGACGACCCGCTCGCGCTGGGCGAAGACCGACTGCTCGTCCGTCTGGGTGGCGCCGAGGATGGCGTCGGCCAGGGGCTCGCCGACCGCCGCGGAGAGACCGTGCAGCAGTGACCGGGCCGCCCGCTGCTGTGCCTCCAGGCCGATGCGGATGCCGAGACCGAACTCGGCGTTGTCCTCGAAGAGCGAGTTTGCCCAGGCCGGGCCGCGTCCCTGCCGGTTGGCGGCCCAGGGCGTGGTCGGAAGGTTGCCACCGTAGATCGAGGAGCAGCCGGTCGCGTTGGCGATCAGCAGGCGATCACCGAAGAGCTGGGAGATGAGCTTCAGGTACGGGGTCTCGCCGCATCCGGCGCATGCCCCCGAGAACTCGAAGAGGGGCTCGAGCACGGCGGCGCCCTTGACGGTGTTGTGGGCGAGCAGGCTCCGGTCCAGCTCCGGGATGGTCTGGAAGAAGTCCCACCGCGTGCGCTCGACGTCACGGTGCTCGAGGACCGGCTCCAGGTTGAGCGACTTGTGCCGGGCCTCGGTCTTGGACCGCGCCGGGCAGACCTCGACGCAGAGACCGCAGCCGGTGCAGTCGTCGGGCGCGACCTGGATGGTCAGCAGGTGGCCGGCCAGATCCTTGGAGCGGAAAGGCTTGGAGGGGAACCCGTCGGGTGCCTCGGCCAGGGCCTCGGGGGGAAAGACCTTCATCCGCACGGCCGCGTGCGGACAGACGATGGCGCACTTGCCGCAGTCGCTGCAGATGACGGGGTCCCAGATCGGGATCTCGGTGGCGATCGCGCGCTTCTCGTAGCGCGCGGTCCCGGATGGGAACCTCCCGTCGGCCGGCATCGCCGAGACCGGCAGCGTCTCGCCCCGGTCGGCGATCAGGACCGAGGTGACCTCGCGCACGAAACGCGGCGCCTCGCTGAAGTCGCGGATGAGGCCCCCGCCGTCCGCGCCGGCGACCGCCCCTTCGACGGGCAGCACCCGGGTGAGCCCGGCCAGCGCGGAGTCGATGGCGGCGATGTTGCGGTCCACCACGGTCTGGCCCCGGCGCCCGTAGCTCTTGACCACCGCCCCCTTGATGTCGGCGATGGCCTGATCGACGGGCAGAACCTTGGCGAGGGCGAAGAAGCAGACCTGCATCACGGTGTTGATGCGCGTCCCGAGCTGTGCCTCGGCGGCGATGCGCTGGGCGTCGACCACCCAGAGCTCGATCTTCTTCTCCACGATCTCCCGTCTCACCGCGCGGGGCAGCCGGTCCCAGACCTCGCCGGGCGGATACGGCGAGTTGAGCAGGAAGGTCGCGCCGGGCTTGGCCCACTCCAGCACGTTGACCCGCTCCAAGAGGCCGTAGTCATGGCAAGCGACGAAGTCGGCGCCGGTGATCAGGTATGTGGAGCGGATGGGCTGCGGGCCGAAGCGCAGGTGGGAGACGGTCATCGAGCCCGACTTCTTGGAGTCGTAGACGAAGTAGCCCTGGACATGTTTGCCGGTGCCGTCGGAGATGATCTTCGCGCTGTTCTTGTTGGCGCCCACGGTGCCGTCCGCGCCGAGCCCGAAGAACATCGCCTGCAGCTCGCCCTCGGGGCGCGGGGCGCTGAACTCCGGGTCCCAGGCCAGGCTGGAGAGGCTCACGTCGTCGTTGACTCCGACGACGAAGTGGCGGCGGGGCTTCTCGGCGGCCAGATCGTCGAAGACCGCCTTGGCCATCCCCGGAGTGAACTCCTTGGAGGAGAGCCCGTAATGCCCGCCCACCACGTGCGGCGCGACGGCGAAGGGAGGGTTCTCGGCCTCCATCGCCTCATCGAGGGCGGCCCGCACGTCGAGGTAGAGGGGCTCACCGACCCCGCCCGGCTCCTTGGTCCGGTCCAGGACCGAGATCCGCTTCACGGTCCGCGGCAGCGCGGCGATCAGCTCCGCGCTCGGGAAGGGACGGTAGAGGTGGACCTTCACCATCCCGACCTTCTCGCCACGCGTCCGCAGCACCTCGACCGTCTCTTCGACCGCACCGCAACCGGAGCCCATCAGCACCACCACGCGGTCGGCGTCGGGAGCTCCCACGTAGTCGACCAGCCCATAGCGCCGTCCGGTGCGCTGGGCCAGCTCCTCCATGGCGTGGGCGACGATGCCCGGGACCTCACGGTAGAAGGGGCTGGCGGCCTCGCGACCCTGGAAGAAGACATCCGGGTTCTGCGCCGTTCCGCGCACGTCCGGGTGATCCGGGCTCATGCCACGGAGACGCGCCTCCTCGATGGCCCGGGTGTCGATCAGTGCAGCCAGATCCTCGTTCTCCAGCGGGGTGACGCTGGAAAGCTCGTGCGAGGTGCGAAAACCGTCGAAGAAGTGGAGGAAGGGCACCCGCGAGGTGAGGGTGGCCGCGTGGGCGACGAGGGCGAGGTCCTGCGCCTCCTGCACGGTCGCGGAGGAGAGCATCGCCCACCCGGTGGAGCGGACGGCCATCACGTCGGAGTGGTCGCCGAAGATGGAGAGCGCGTGGGTGGCAAGGCTGCGGGCCGCGACATGGATCACCGCGGGCAGCAGCTCGCCGGCGATCTTGAACATGTTGGGGACCATCAGCAGCAACCCCTGCGAGGCGGTGAAGGTGGTCGCCAGCGTGCCTTTCTGGAGGGCACCGTGGAGGGCACCGGCGGCACCGGCCTCGGACTGCATCTCGACGATGTCGGGGACCTCGCCGAAGAGGTTGGGGACTCCCGCGGCGGCCCAGTCGTCGGCGTGCTCGCCCATCGGAGAGGACGGCGTGATCGGGTACAGCGAGATGACTTCAGAGAGGGCATAGGCCACGCGAGCGGCGGCCTCGTTGCCATCGATGCAGATGCGCGCGGATCTAGTCAAGGTTAGGTGTCACCTCCGCCGCACGAGCCGCCGCGAAGCGACCCCGTTGCCTGGATTTCGGACCTCGTGAGTCAACCAGAAACGCAGCGGGGGCGACAGGGTCGAGAGACGTCAGTTAGCGCAGACCAAAGGTCCTCACCGCCCGCACGGCGGGGCCCACATACGCTCCGCCGGCAGGGCCGGGAGGACCCTGAATGGAAGGACTGTGGGAGCCCGCGGTCCCTTCTTGACGGGCTGACAGCCCTTATCGGTCGCGTGCCATTCGGCCCTAGTGGCACGCCCGGAAGGCAAGACCTGGCCCTTCGGGTCAGGACGAATTGGCCCTGGTTGCCGATGCCATGCGCCGCGCGAGCCGGGAACATGAGAGGCGAGTGAGTACCGTCAGCGACGAGGTCCAGAGCCGCCACGGCTGGCTGCGCCAAATCCGCATCATCCAGGGGGGGATGGGAGTCGCCATCTCGGGATGGCGGCTGGCCCGTGCCGTGGCCTCGCATCGCGCCTGCATGGGGGTGGTCTCGGGCACCGCGCTCGACAGCGTGGTGGCGCGCCGGCTCCAGGACGGCGACACCGGCGGCCATCTTCGCCGCGCCATCGAGGCGTTCCCGGACCAGGGGGTGGCGGGCCGCGTGCTCGACCGCTTCTTCGTTCCGATGGGCAAGCAGGCGGCCACGCCGTACCGCCGGGTGGGGATGCACAGCCATGTGGAGCGGCCCCTGGTGCGCGACCTCACCGTGCTCGCGGCCTTCGTCGAGGTGGTCCTGGCTCGCGAGGGGCACCGGGGCCGGGTGGGGATCAACCTGCTGACCAAGGTCAAGGCGCCGACCCTGCCCACCCTCTACGGGGCCATGCTCGCCGGAGTCGACTGCATCCTGATGGGCGCCGGCATCCCCCGCGAGATCCCCGGGGTCCTGGACGCCTTCGCCGCGGGCCAGGGCGCCAGCCTGCGCCTCCTCGACGGCCCCACCACCGACGAGTCGGCGCCGATGCTCCGCTTCGACCCCGAGGGCGTCGGCTACGGTGCGGCTCAGCTCCCCCGTCCCGCCTTCCTCCCCATCGTCTCCGCCGACTCGCTGGCAGCCATGCTGCTGCGGCGCTCGACCGGCAGCGTCGAGGGCTTCATCGTCGAGGGCCCGCTGGCCGGGGGGCACAACGCACCGCCGCGGGGCCGGACCGTCCTCGACGAGACCGGCCAGCCCGTGTACGGAGAGCGGGACCAGGCGGACAGCGCCCGGATGGCCGAGCTGGGCCTGCCCTTCTGGCTGGCCGGGGCCACCGGCTCCCCGGAGAGCCTCGCGGCGGCCCGCGAGGCCGGAGCCACCGGGATCCAGCTGGGCACCCTCTTCGCCTTCTCCCGGGAGTCGGGCATGGATCCCGACCTGCGGGTCAAGATCATCCGCGACGCCCGCGAGGGCGGGGCCGAGGTCCGCACCGACCCGCGCGCCTCCTCGACGGGGTACCCCTTCAAGGTCGTCCAGGTCCAGGGCAGCGTCTCGGTGCCCGAGGTCTACGAGGCGCGACCCCGGGTGTGTGACAACGGCTACCTCCGCGAGCCGGTGTCGACGGGTGGGGGCTCGATCACCTACCGCTGCGCGGCGGAGCCGGTGACGGCCTACGTCGCCAAGGGGGGATCGGAGGAGGACGCGGCCGGGCGGCGCTGCCTCTGCAACGGCCTGCTCGCGACCTGTGGCCACCCCCAGGTGCAGAAGGACGGCACGGTGGAGCCGCCGATCGTCACGAGCGGTGACGACCTGGGCCGGCTGGTCGGCCTCCTCCCCGCCGGCCGGGACGACTACGGCGCCGACGACGTCATCCGCTACCTGACGGGCGCTGCCTCGGGACTCTGACCCGGGCGCTGGCAGGGTGCTGCACGGCGGCGGATGCGGGGCGCCCCCTATCCTCGGAAGCGTGGCCGCCGTCAGCTGGGCCGGCTTCGCCGCCGGCATCGCCATCCTCCTGCTCACCGCGGCGAGCGTCTTCGGCACGCTGGTCGTCCCCCGTGCCACCGCGCCCCGGCTGACGGTGCTGATCACCGGGGCGGTCCATCAAACCTTCCTGCTCGTGACGGACCGGGTGGACGACTACCTGGCCCGGGATCGCATCGAGGCCCTCATCGGCCCGGTCCTCCTCATCGGCCTGCTGGTGGCGTGGGTCGGCCTCGTCTTCCTCAGCTTCACGCTCCTCTTCTGGCCCTTCGTCGGCAGCTTCGGCAGCGCGCTCCAGATCACCGGGTCCTCGATGTTCACCCTCGGCTTCATGACCCCCCGGGGCGCCGCCCCGGTCGCGCTCGCCTTCCTCTGCGCCGGCAGCGGCCTGGTGCTCGTCGCCCTCCAGATCGCCTACCTCCCCACCCTCTACGCCGCCTTCAACCGCCGCGAGACGCTCGTGACCATGCTCGCGTTCCTGGGTGGCGTCCCGGCCTGGGGCCCGGAGGTGCTGATCCGCCACGAGCTGATCGACAACAAGGAGCGGCTCGGGTGGTTCTACGAGCGCTGGACGGAGTGGGCCGCCGACGTCTCCGAGTCCCACACCACGTACCCGCAGCTGCTCTACTTCCGCTCCCCCAAGGCCCTCCGCTCCTGGGTGATCGGGCTGCTCGCGGTCATGGACGCGGCGGCGCTCCACCTCAGCCTCTCGCCGATCACGGCACCGGCGTCGGCCCGCCCGCTCCTGCGCATGGGCTACGTGGCCCTGCGCGATCTGGCCGGAACGCTGGGGATCGCCGTCGACCCCGACCCCGACCCGGCCGATCCGATCCAGCTCTCCCGGGCTGAGTTCGACGAGGCCGTCGAGCGCCTGCGCGCGGTCGGGTGGAAGCTCGAGAGGAGCCAGAACGAGGCCTGGAAGCACTTTCACGGATGGCGGGTCAATTACGAGACGGCCGCCTACGGGCTGGCGCTCCGACTCGACGCCCCGCCGGCGCTGTGGTCGGGAACGCGCCGCAAGGGTCGCGACCAGGTGATCAGTCCCGAGCGCCCCTCTCATCGCGTCCCGCTGGAGGGCGAGCACGCCAAGCTCCTGCAGGCCGGTGCCAAGCGCCGCGCGGCCCGCCGGACGGCCGAACACGCGATCCTCGCCCACTACGACGAGGAGCCGGAGAGCGCCGGGCACTGAGCCGGCCTGGTACCGCCGAGGGGCCAACGACCCTAGCGGGCGGTGACCCTCGCCCCTATCCCGGGTTCGCGCACCCGGAGATGCTGCGTCTCGTGCTCGTTTCTGATTTCGCCCAGATCGACCGGCCGTTCGAGGCCGTGCGCGACGAGCTGGTGGCCGCGGGCCCCGACTGGCTCGGGGACTCGCTGGTCGCCGCCTACGAGGAGGGCGAGCAGCTCAGCCTCCGGGTCATCTCCGCGATCGGTCCGATCCGGCTCAGCAAGCGGGTCTCGGCGGAGCTCGGCGAGCTGGTGCTCAAGTCCGACCGGGTCACGCAGTCGCTGCGCTGGCGGGCCGCGGGCGCCACCGGACTCTTCCCCGTCATGGTCGCCGAGCTCGAGTTCACCCCGATGGGAGCGTCGATGACCTCGATCAACTTCATGGGCCGCTACGTGCCGCCACTGGGGCCGCTCGGCCGGGAGGTGGACCGGATGCTCCTTCACCGGCTCGCCCAGGCGAGCGTGCGCGCCCTCCTCTCCCGCGTCGTCGAGCGGTTCGCCGGCGGCGACCCGCAGCCGCAGCCGCGCGTCGCCGGGACCGCCGCCGGCCGGGTGACCACCGGGTGATACCCGAGGCGGACGCGGCACCGGCTCTCCGCGCGCCTGGACCCCCTGCACCCGAGCGCGCCGACGCCCGAGGGCACGGTGGCGGTCCTTCGAGAGACTCCCCTCGCGGCCGGACCCGCGGGAGATCCCACGGGGTCAGCCCGCTGCCCCTGCGGACGGTCGCGATCGACCGCTACCTGGAGACGATCTTCTGCATCGCCGCCGAGGACGAGCCGGTGCGGCCGAGCCGGATCGCCCAGTGGCTCGGGGTGAAGGCCCCCACCGTGAGCATCGGGCTCCGCCGGCTCCGAGCCGGAGGTTGGATCCAGACCGAGCTGGACCGGCGCGTCACCCTCACCGCCGCGGGCAGCGACGCCGCCGAGACCATCGTCCGCCGCCACCGGCTGGCCGAATGCTGGCTCACCGACCTGCTCGGACTGGACTGGGCGAGCGCTCATCTGGAGGCGACCCGCCTCTCGGCGTCGCTCTCCGACACCGTCCTCGCCCGGCTCGACATCTCCCTCGGCGAGCCGAGGACCTGCCCGCACGGTCACGCCATCCCCGGCCGGACGGCACCCTATGGGGAGCTGGTCGCACTCGCCGACCTCCGTCCGGGCGGGGTGGGGGCGGTTCGGCGCATCTCCGAGATCATCGAGCACGAATCCTTCGAACTCCTCCGCGCGCTCGCGGCCGCCGGGGTGCGCACCGGAGTCGAGGTCACCGTCGAACCCGGCGGGAGCGGGGATGGGATCACCCTGGCCGTGGGCGGCCGGCCGCACGCCATCGCCCTCGCGCCCGAGACCGCGCGGATGATCTGGGTGGAGGTCGTGGGACCTTCGGCGAGCTCCGCTCGGGACGGCCGACCCTGGCCGCAGTGAGCGGCCGCCTGTCGGGCGCCAGGTCGCGGTCAGGGTTGGCCCGAACATCATGGCCGGGCAGGCCGGATACCACGGCGTCGAAGGAGGCACGAGACACCGGTGGAAAGGGGCCATTGGGCTCTGGTGCGCTGGAACCGCAGGGGCCACCCTGGGATGCCTTAGGAGGATCGGCTTGATGCGCACCGCGATCGTGTACGAGGGGACGCAGGGCAGCAGCGCGGCCGTGGCCCGAATCATCGCCGCCGAAGCCGCCGTGCACGGCCCGGTCATCGTCGGAGAGGTGCACGAGATCCCGCTCGCCGAGCTCGACGGTGTCGAGTTCCTGGTCGTGGGCGGGCCGACTCACCACTGGGAGGATTGGGCCGACGTGGCCCGGGCCCAGAGCGCGGCCCACGTGCTCCGCGACTTCCACCCGCCGACCGACGGGGTTCGAGGCTGGCTGGATCACCTGCCGCCGCGGCCGAGCTTCTCCGCCGCCACCTTCGACACCCGGGAGCCGGGTCTGCGCGTGCTCAACGGGACCGCCGCTCTCGCCCTCTACCGTGCCCTCCGCCGGAGGGGCTGCCACCTGGTCACCCGCCCGGCAAGCTTCCTGGTGAAGCCCGGTCAGATGTCCGAGCTGATGGAGGGGGAGCAGGAGCGGGTCAGCAACTGGGCGGTGCAGGTCTTCCGCCGTGCCGAGCACCACCACCCGGTCCGGGTCGGCTGAGCCAGCCCGGTAGCGGTGACCGGGTCACCCCAGGGTGCGGACCGGCAGGCGACCTTCTGACCCCGGGCAGGAGCCCCGATGAATGACGTCGGGGAGGCGGTCCGGATCGCGGGACTGACCAAGGCGTTCGGATCGATCCGGGCCCTGGACGGCGTCTCCCTCACCGTCGGTGCCGGGGAGATCTACGGTCTGCTCGGTCCCAACGGCGCGGGCAAGACCACGCTCATCCGCTCGCTGGTCGGGCTGGTGACCCCCGACGCGGGGACCGTGACGGTGCTGGACTGCCGTCTGCCCGACCGGGCCGTGCTCGCCGAGGTGGGATACATGCCCCAGTCGCCCGCCCTCTACGCCGATCTCACGGTGGAGGAGAACGTCCGCTTCTTCGCCGCGGTCCACGGCCTCGAGCGGCACGCGGCCGCGCGGAGCACCGCGGACGCGCTGGAGATCGTCGACCTCAGCCCGCGGCGGCGCTCGGTGGTGGCCACGCTGAGCGGCGGGATGCGCCAGCGCGTGTCGCTGGCATGCGCGCTGGTCCACCGGCCACGGCTGCTCCTCCTCGATGAGCCGACGGTCGGGGTCGATCCGCAGCTGCGCGCCGAGCTCTGGCAGCGGTTCACCACGATGTCCGGCGAGGGCACGACCATCATCGTCTCCAGCCACGTGATGGACGAGGCGGAGCGCTGCGGCCGGCTGGGGCTCATGCGTTTTGGCCGGATGCTCGCCGAGGGCACCTCCGCCGAGCTGCGGCGGCTGGCCGGGGTGGAGCGACTCGAGGACGCCTTCCTGGTGCTCTCGGAGACCACGCCGTGAGCGGGCGGCGCGCCGGCGCGATCAGCCTCCGGATCCTCCAACAGTTCCGCCACGACCGGCGCACCCTGATGCTCCTCTTCGGCGCGCCGATCATCCTGCTCGGCCTCTTCTATTTCCTGACCGGCGGCGGCTCCAGCCTCCCCGCCGTCGACGTGGTCAACCTCGACCGGGGCCCGCTGGGCGCGGTCCTCGCCGCCGACCTCGGTCAATCCACCGAGATCAGCGTCAGCCGGACCACGGAGGCCCGGGCGGCGAGCGACCTGAGTGCCGACACGGTGGCCGCCTACGTCGTCCTGCCAGCCGATCTCTCGGCGCGCGCGCTGAGCGGCGATGTCATCGCTCCGACGGTCCATCTGGAGGGCACCCAGCCCGCGCTCACGCAGCCGGTGCTGCTGGCCCTCGACCAATCGGTGACACGCGCCTCCCGCAGCCTGGCGGCCGCGGAGGGAGTGCGGGTGCCGGTGCTCGAACCGAGCCTCGACTACCTCCACGGCGGGCCCGGCCTCGACACCCTTGACTACTTCGGGGGAGCGTTCATCGGGCTGGTCGTATTCTTCCTGGTGTTCGTCGTCACCATCATCGCCTTCCTCCGGGAGCGCAGCCAGGGAACCCTGGAACGGCTGATGGCGAGCCCGCTCCGGCGCGCCGACATCGTGGTCGGCTACATCGGCGGCTTCATGGTGGTGGCGGCCGTGCAGGCGGTGGAGGTCGTGATCTTCACCCTCTACGCGCTCCACGTCCACAACCAGGGCGACGTGGCATTGATCGTCCTGCTCACCCTGCTGATGACCCTGGTGGCGGTGAACCTCGGCATCTTCCTCAGCATGTTCGCGACCACGGAGTTCCAGGCGGTGCAGTTCATCCCGCTCGCGATCGTCCCCCAGGTGCTGTTAAGCGGGATCGTCTTTCCGGTCGCCACCGAGCCGGGCTGGCTCCAGGTGGTGTCGAGGCTGCTGCCGCTCACCTACGGCGTCGACGGGCTGCGCGACGTGATGCTGAAGGGCGACGGGCTCACCTCCGGTCCCCTCCTGCTCGACATCGCCGTGGTGGTGGCCTTCGCGGTCGCGCTCATCGCCGCGGCGACGGCGACGCTCCGGCGGAGCGCCGCCTGAGGCCACCTCCGGTCAGGGCTTGGGGACCGCCCCGAAGGCCCTGCCGCTCACGAAGGTGGCCTCGATCGAGATGAAGCGCGACACGTCCTCGGTGAGGAACGGCCAGTCGCCGGGCAGGATGCTCCGAGCCTCGGCCAGCTCGGCCGCGCCGCCGATCTCCGACGCGACGCCCTGGACCAGGACGCTCCAACCCCAGGCACCGGCCGGGTCGTACCGGTCGGTCTCGAAGGCGACCACCGAGCGATGCACCGCCGCATCCAGCTTGGCTCCGGGTGCGGACCGGAAGACCACCCTCTCCCCGGCCACGGCATAGGCGACGGGCAGGATGGCCGGCAGCGCGCGCACGCTGACACCGACCCTGCCGAACGCCAGGGTGGCGAGCAGGTCGAAGCAGCGGGCGCGAGACAGCTCACGCAGGCTGAAGAGGCGTCGTTCCATGGACCCCCAGCATCCCTGCCAGGAACCCGCCCAGGCTAGGGGCAGTAGCCTCACCAGTTTCGGGACTTTCGGCCCTACGAGGGGTCCCCGACCGCAGACAGGAGGCCCGTCCCGAAGCCGCCATCAGCCCGCATGGGAGGGGTCCACGGACGCTGGCGCAGGGGCCGGCACCGATCGAACATGCGTCCATGGCTCATCTGGTGCACAACCTCGACAACGTCGCCTGGGCCGTTCTCACCGCCCTGCTGGTGATCACCGCGGTGGCCCTGCTCGGCTTGCTCTTCCTGGCGGCGATCTGACTCAGCGCTGACCGAGGCGCCGGCCGGTGACCTCCTCGAGGGTGATCCGGACCCAGCGCTCGGGCGCCCGAGTCGCCCAGGAGTGAAGGGGACCGCGCCGGAGAGCCTCGACCTCACCGGGATCCGTGACCACGCTCGCCGTCCCGCGGACCACCACGCTCCATCCGGAGCGCTCCAGGGGATGGCTCTCGTCGACCTCGAAGACCACCTGGTGACCCTGGCCCACCGCGCCGAGCGCCGTGCCCTCGGCCGTGCAGAAGACCACGGCGTCCTCATCGGCCAGGTAGTTGACCGGGAGCACCATCGGCCGACCGTCCAGGACGAAACCGAGCCTGCCCACGAAGGAGTGGTACTGGAGCAGCTCGAGGCACTCCTTCCTGCTGAGGTCGTGGAGCGGTCTCTGGCTGGTGGTCATCGGCTCCTCCTCGTGGTCGCCCTCGTCTCCGAACACGATAGCGAGAACGGGGTGGCTTCTGGACCGCAGCCTGCCCCGCGGGCTCCCCAGGCCTGTCGGGCGTGTCCGGACCGGCGACGTTCGGGCCGCCCGCCCCCGGCCGATGGCCCCTGCCAACCTCTGTCACCCTAGACTTCGCGTGATGACCGAGGTGACCCGGACCTCCCGACTCCTCGATGCGGTGGTCGCGCTCTCCGCCGATCTCAGCCTGCCCAACGTCCTGAAGCGGATCGTCGAGGCGGCGGCGGCGGTCAGCGGGGCCCGCTACGCGGCCCTGGGCGTGCTCGCGCAGGACCAGCCCGACCTGAAGCGTGGCCTGGTCGAGTTCGTCACCCACGGCATCGACAGCAGGGGCATCCGCGCCATCGGCCACCTCCCCCAAGGACTGGGGATCCTCGGCCTGCTGATCACCGACCCCAAGCCCCGGCGGATCGCCGACATCGGGGCCCACCCCGCCCACGCCGGCTTCCCCGCCCACCATCCGCCGATGACGTCGTTCCTCGGGGTCCCGGTCATGGTGCGCGATCAGGTCTTCGGCAACCTCTACCTCACCGAGAAGCGGGGCGCGGCCGAGTTCTCGCAGTCCGACGAGGACATGGTGGTGGCACTCGCCGGGGCTGCCGGGGTCGCCATCGAGAATGCGCGGCTGCACCAGCGGCTCGAGCAGGTGGCGGTGCTGGGCGAGCGGGAGCGGATCGCGCGCGACCTCCACGACACCGTCATCCAGCGGCTCTTCGCCACCGGGATGGGACTCCAGAGCCTGGTCGGCCGCATGGAGGAGACCGACCTTCGCGTGCGGCTGCAGCAGGCCGTCGACGAGCTGGATGAGACCATCCGCGAGATCCGCATCACCATCTTCGACCTCGAGGCCCGCGATGCCGAGAAGGACGGCCTGCGAACCCGCGTGCTCTCCCTGACGGGCGAGGCGACGGCCACCCTCGGCTTCGCGCCGAAGGTGCACATGGACGGCCCGCTCGAGGCGGCCACCGACGCCTCCACCCAGGAGGAGCTCCTCAAGACCCTCCGGGAGGCCCTCTCCAACGTCGTCCGGCACGCCAACGCGAGCAGCGTCGAGATCCTCCTCCGCGCCGCCTCGGGAACGATCACCCTCCGCGTGGCGGACAACGGGATGGGGCTCCCGAAGGACGCTCGGCGCGGGCATGGCCTCGACAACATGCAGACCAGGGCCGAGTCGCTGGGGGGCGTCTGCGAGCTCAGCGCGCGCCGCGGCGGCGGGACGGTCGTCACCTGGCGGGTTCCAGCCTCGCCCTGAGAGGGCTACACCGCCGGTGCCAGGTGGAGGGGCCGCGGCGCTCCGGCGGCCGTTGCCACCGCCGCCTCCTCAGCTGATGAAGTGAAGCGGGCCGGGCCCCTCGCTTGACCTGACCCAACCATCATGCCCGCATGCCGGCGATCGGCACCGGAGGACAAAGTCACTCATCGGCCTAGTGGCAGGCCCTACTCACTCAGGGCCGCCAGTCACATTGGTCAATGACGGCTGGCCCTTGTTGGAATGGGGCGTTGCCCCCAACATGGAGGCATAACGGCCTGACAACCACCAGGGAGACCACACCATGACCAAGGCACTTCGCTGGCGGGTCCTCGTCCTTCAGGCGGGGCTCGTCCTCATCCTCGGCTTCGTCGCCGGCTTCGCCTTCTGGGCAGCCGCGTTCACGCACAGCTCCGTGACCGCGCAGCTCGCGACTCAGAACATCACGTTCCCGGCGGCCAACAGCGCGGAGATCACGGTTCTTCCCGCCGTCGACGCCGTCGCCATGCGGCAGTACGCCGGTGATGTGATGACCACCGGCCCCCAGGCCGAGGTGTGGGCCGACAACTTCATCAAGGTGCACCTCAGCAAGATGCCGACCTACGACGCGGCGAGCGCCATCTCCATGGCCAACCCCACCAGCACCGCTGACGCCACCACCGTGGCCACGGTGTTCAAGGGCACGACGCTCCGGGGCATGCTGCTCAACGCCTACGGCTGGTGGACGGTCGGCACCTACGCCCTCTTCGCCGCCATCGGGCTGACCATCGCCGCGGGCGTGGTCCTGCTCACCTTGGTCTTTGAGCTCTGGCGCTGGCGCCTTGAGGTCCGCGAGACCCAGCCGGCGACCCTGCCTGCTCCCGCCTTCGGTGCGGCGGGGTCGGTGCCGGCGGTCGGCATCGCCCAGATGACCAAGCACGACAGCTGACCAAGGCCCTTACAACGGCCCGCCGGTTCCGACCGGCGGGCCGTTCCCATGTCCAGGGCCGGCGGGACGGCGAGGTGGCAGTGCGTCAGGTGAGATCAGGTGCAAAGAGGCGAGGAGCCGGGCGAGAGAGCGCACCTCACGGGCAACGCGGAGCGGCGTCCAGGCCGCTCAGAGCAAGGAGGCGAGGAGCAGGGCGAGGGAGTGCACTGAAGCGCGTGACCGAACTCGCGGACGGGCCGACGCAGCTATGGGCGGCCCCGGGCGCCGCTCAGGCGGCGGGGTTGAAGTGGCGCCACTCCCCCGCCCCCGGCTCGTCGTCGTCCATCTCGACGTCCTCGGGGAGCTCGGTGCGCCAGGGGAGCATGAGGTCAAAGACGATCTCCTGGATCGTCCAGAGCATGTCCATGATCTCGGTGATCTTGACGTGACGGCGGGCCAGGGTCTCGTCGACCTGACGGCATGCCGTCTCGTCGCCGGTGAGGCGAACCGCCTTGCGTGCAAACGTGAAGACCCGCTGGGCGCGCACGGCGACGTCCGGCGGAACCTCCTTCATCCCCTGGAGGTGCGTCTCCTCGCAGAGCTCGATGGCGGAGTCAACCCGCTCCACGAGCCGGCGGAGCCGCGTCCGCTCCACCACCTCGAGGTGGTGGCGCTGCCGGGCGCGGTGAACCTCCTGGGTAGCGTTCTCGATGAGCAATACTTGTCTCCCCTGTGACCCGCGACACCCGCCGCATCGCGGTTCCGCTCATAGGCTAACCCGATCGGTCGTTGACATCAACAGCCACGCTGGTGTCAGATTGATGCATGGATCGCATCAATGCCGACCTCTTGCGGACTTTTATCGAAGTGGCGCGCCTGGAGCATCTGGGGCGAGCGGCCGAAGCGCTCCAGAACGACCAGTCCACCGTCAGCCGGAAGATCGTACGTCTGGAGCACGAGGTGGGAGTGCCCCTCTTCGAGCGGATCGGCCGTTCGATCCGGCTGACCAAGGCCGGGCGGCGCTTCGTCGGCCGGGCCGAACGCATCCTCGGCGAGATGCATGACGCTGTCGCGGAGGCGGCCGGCACCGTGTCGGCCGAGACCGGGGAGGTCCACCTCGGATTCCTCCACACGGTCGGCGCCCACTGGCTGCCCGAGCGGCTGGCCCGCTTCCTCGACCAGTACCCAGGGGTGCGCTTCATCCTCGAGGAGGGCACCACCGGCGAGGTCGTCGCCGGCGTGCTGGACGGTAGCTTCGACCTGGGTATCCTGGGCCCACCGCCGGCCAACACCCCGGAGTTGGAGCTGGTCCCGCTCTTCCGCGAGCGCATCGCGGTCGTGGTCCCGCTCGAGCACCACCTGGTCGGCCGGTCGTCGGTCACCCTCCGGGACATCGCCACCGAGCCACTGATCCTCCCCCGGTCGCGCACCGGCCTTCGGCGGGTCATCGACGACGCCTTCGCCCGCCAGGGGCTGAGCGAGCGCGTCGCCTACGAGGGGGATGACTTCGCGATCGTGCAGGGGCTGACCGAGGCCGGGCTGGGGATCACCCTCCTGCCGATGCCCCTGCCCACTCCCTCCAGCCGGGTGGTGGTGATCCCGCTCCGCGATCCCCCGATCGCCCGCACGATGGCGATCGCCTGGGACCGGCGCCGCACCCTCCCACCGGCAGCGCAGCTCTTCTGCCGCCGGATCGTCGAGGGGGTCGCCGGGCCCGCCGGTCGCACCGCCACCGGGTAACGGGGCCCGGTTTCAACCGGTCGCCGGCCCACGCGCGGATCCACGTCCACCCGGATGAGGCGGCGTCAGCGGACCCGGCTGCTTGGGCCAGGCCTCTACCTGCCGGCGGTCAGGGAGAGAGGCGGTTGAGGTCCCGGGGGAAGAGGGTCGTCTCGCGCACGTTGGGGGCGTCCACGATCTGGGCGACCCAGCGCTCGAGCCCGATGGCGAAACCGCCATGGGGGGGCATCCCGTGCTTGAAGGCCATCAGGTATGCCGCGTAGTTCTCGGGATCCTCACCCCTGCCGACGAGCGCATCGACATAGTCCTGGTAGCGGTGGAGCCGCTGGCCGCCGGTGACCAGCTCCATCCCCCGGAAGAGGAGGTCGAAACCGGCCGCGAAACCCGGCCGCTCCGGGTCGGGGTGGGTGTAGAAGGGCCGCTTGCTCATCGGGAAGCCGCGGACAAAGAGGAAATCCGAGCCGTGCTCGCGCTTGGCCCACTCCCCGAGCCAGCGCTCGTTGGCCGGCGAGAGGTCCGGCTCATTGCTCAGGTCCTCGCCGGTGGCGGCGGTGATCATGGCCTGGGCGTCCAGGAAGTGGACGTCGGGGATGGGCTGCGGGACCTTGGGCAGCTCCAAACCGAGCAGGGCCAGCGCCCCCGCCGCATCCCGCTCGACGGCGGCCAGCATGCTGGCGATGGTGTCGGTGAGCACAGCCATGACGGTGTACTCGTTCTCGATGAATCCGACCTCGGCGTCGAGCGAGACGTACTCGTTGATGTGACGGGCGGTGTCGTGCGGCTCGGCCCGGAAGACGGGGCCCACCTCGTAGACGCGCTCAAAGACGCCGACCATCACCTGCTTGTAGAACTGCGGGCTCTGGGCCAGGTAGGCGGTCTTGCCGAAGTAGTCGAGGGCGAAGGTGGTGGCCCCCGACTCGGTGGCCGAGCCGACGATCTTCGGGGTCTGGATCTCCGTGAATCCGAGATCGTGCAGGCCGGAGCGGAACCCGGCCATGGAGGCGGCCTGGATGGCGAAATAGGCGCGGCGGCGGGGATGGCGGAGAGCCACCGGGGCGTTGTCGAGGATGGTCGGCAGCTGCGCCTTGATCACGGGACGGTAGAGGTCAAAGGGCGGGGCCTCATCGGCCTCCGAGATCACCGTCACCGCCGGGTCGTGAATCTCGACCCCGCCGGGAGCCTGCGGCTCGGCCACCACCACCCCGGCGACACCGATCACGGACTCGTTCTGCAGCCGGGCGAGCCTCTCGACCAGCTCGGGATCCTGGACGACCACCTGGGCGGTCCCGCGGGCATCGCGGAGGATGAGGAAGCTGACCCCCGCAAGCCGGCGGAGCCGGTGGAGCCAGCCCTTGAGCTGCACCCTCTCACCAACGCGGTCGCTCAGATCGTCGGTCCAGACACGGTCGGTGAGGTGAGAGATCACGGGGTGGGACTCCGGCTCCTGCTGACGGCTTCCTGCACGACTGCCCGGCCGATTGTACCGGGGGAAAGTGCCGGGCCCGCCCGAGCGGGGCGGGCCGAGCAGGCGTCGCCACCGTAGACTGAGCCACCAGTCATGGCCGCAGTCCTCTTCGCCGCCGCCGCCGTCCTGGTCATCGCCACGGTCGCGATCGTGCTCGTGGCCCGGGGTCGGGTCGCGCCTCCGCCCGCCGCTGCCGCGCCTCCCAGCCCGACCCAGGTCCGCACCGAGGCAGGGGCCATCGTCGCCGCCGCGAGGACGGAGTCCCTCGCCATCCGCGAGGCGACCACCGAGGAGGTCGCCGTCCGCAGCGCCGCCCTGGAGGCCCGCGAGGCCGCCCTGGCCGAGCGCGAGCGCACCTGGCGGGACCGGCGGGCCATCTTCGACGAGCGCCGCTTCGCCCACCGCAAGCGCAGGGAAGAGATCGACGCGCGGGTCGCCGAGGTCGGGGCGGCTCGGGAGGAGGTGCGCCGGACCGTCGCCGAGCGCGCCGCGGCGGACCGTGAGACGGCCGAGCGTCTGGTGCTGGAGAACCTGGAGACCGAGCTGGAGGCGGAGCGGGCGGAGCGCGTGGCCCAGCTCGTCGCCGAGGAGACGAGCGAGCCGGAGGCCGCGGTCCGGACCCTTCTGGTGGGTGCGATCGAGAGGCAGTCCGAGAGCCATGTCGACACCGCACCCCGCCTCTCCCCCATCAACCTCGAGGGACTCGACGAGACCCGTCGCGAGCGACTCCTCACCGCCCTCCAGGTCGTCGCCGAGTCCACCGGGACCGACCTTGGCGTCGACAGCGAGCGGGAGCAGGCGACCCTCCGCGGCCTGGACCCGGTGGGGCGGGAGATCGCCCGGCAGGCTTCGATCGAGGTGCTCGACCGCGGCGTGCAGGCGGCGGACGTTCCGCCCCTCCTGCTCCGCACCCGCCGCCGCCTCTCGGCAGCGATCGAGGACCTCGGCGAGCGCGCCATGTGGGAGATGGCGATGGAGGGCCGCCCGGAGCTCGCTGAGCTGCTGGGTGTCCTCCACTACCGCTTCTCGTACGGCCAGAACGCCCTGCTGCACTGCAAGGAGACCGGCTACCTCTGCGGCGTGCTGGCAGCCGAGCTGGGACTCCCCCAGAGTGCCGCCCGGGAGGCGGGCACCCTGCACGACATCGGCAAGGCGCTGGACCACGACGTCGAAGGGTCCCACGCCATCATCGGCGGCGAGCTGCTGCTGATCCTCGGCATCGACCCCACCATCGCCCATGCGGTCAAGGCCCACCACTTCGACGTGGAGCCGTCGACCGACCTGGCCATGCTCACCATCTGTGCCGACGCCATCTCGGCCTCCCGGCCCGGTGCCCGGCGGGACACCCTGGCCGCTTACCTGGCGCGTCTCGAGCAGCTCCAGGGCATCGCGACCCGGCATCCCCAGGTGGAACGGGCCTTTCCCCTCCAGGCGGGGCGCGAGGTCCGGATCTTCGTCAAGGCCGGCAAGGTGGCGGACCCGGAGATGCCCGCCCTGACCGGCGAGATCGCCCGCGAGATCGAGAGCGAGATGCAGTACCCGGGGGTCATCAAGGTGACCCTGATCCGCGAAACCCAGGCGATCGCGACCGCGCCGGTGCAGGTCGGACGCAGCGCGGAGCCGCTGGAGCCGGTCCTGGCGGGGGCGGCAACCAAGCGGCGGCGCCGGCGCAAGAAGCGCAAGGGCAACGGCGAGGGCGACGCGGGCGGATCCGCCGGCGAGACGGAGCCGGCGAACGCCGATTAGCCCGAGCCGCGCGGAGGTTGGTCTCAGCCGCCGCGCAGGAAGGAGACCATGACCTCCGCGGTGAGGTCGGGGTCCTCGTGGAAGAAGAGGTGGCCGCGACCGTCGAACCAGTACCGGCGCGCTCCGGGGATCAGCTTGGTGAGCGCCTCCGCGTTGGCGAGCGGGACCAGCACGTCCTCGGTGCCGTGAAGGACGAGGGCGGGCACCGCGATCTCGCCGAGCCGCTCGCCAATGTCGGCGTCCCGGGAGGCGCGGAACTGGGCGGTGAAGGCGCGTCCCGGAATCGGGTGGGCGGCCCGGTAGGCCACCTCCCCGTCGATGAACTCGGGATGGTCGTGCTGGAAGCGCTGCGCGTAAAGGACGGTGCAGGCCATGCGGTAGGCGTCGGCCGGCGTCCTGGCACCCCGCCCGAGGAGTGCGGCGATCGCCTCGGGCTGCGCGGGGACGGCCGTGTGCCGCCCGGGACCGGTGGCGGCCAGGATCAGCCGGGTCAGGCGATCGGGATGGAGGACGGCGACATGCTGGGCGGTGAGCCCTCCCATCGAGGCCCCGAAGAGCTGGAAGGTCTCCGCCGCGCAGGCGGAGGCCACCTCGACGCAGTCCGCCGCCAGCCGGGGCATCGGGTAGGGCCCGGGGGGCACGTCGGAGCCGCCAACGCCGCGAGGGTCAAAGACGATCACCCGGTGGTGCCGCGCCAGCGCGGGGGCGATCGGTGCGTAGACCCGCCGGGTCGCCCCCAGCCCCGGGATCATCAGCAGGGGCTCGCCATCCCCCTGGACGCTGACGGCGAGCCGGATCCCGTCGCTCGTGACCACATGCCGGTCGAAGGTCGGCGGAGCCACGGCTCCCGATCGTAGGGCACGCCGCGGCGCGGCCGGCGCCGGATAGTCACCAGCAGTCGCAGCGGGAGCAGGCGGACCGTCCCCGGGACATCGCCGCGGAGGCGGTCGGGTGGCTGTCGACACCGCGGGTGACGTCGTGGCGGGTGCCGGCGCCGGTGCCGGGGTGAGCGACGCGGCCTGGGCTCCGGCCGGCATGTCGACCGCCGCCACCAGCGCTGCGAGACCGCACCGTCCGCGCTACCGGCCAGTTGCCGGCCGTGCGCCCCGCGGGGACGTGACGGCCTCGCGCTACACTGTGAAGATGATCACGCCCGTGGTCACACGTCGTTTACTGCGCGCGAAAGACTTGATGGACTCGGAGTATGCCCGAGCCCTCAAAGTTGAACAGATCGCGCAGTCAGCGCACTTGACCACGGCGCATTTCTCCCGGCAGTTTCGCCGTGCGTTTGGAGAAACACCGCATCGATACTTGCTTTCTCGTCGCTTGGAGCGCGCCGCCGCGCTACTGGCCAACACCGACTACACCGTGACGCGCGTCTGTGAGCTCGTTGGCTTGTCGAGCGTTGGTTCATTTAGCACTGCATTTCGACGCGCGTATGACGCATCGCCCACGACATATCGAGCGCGACATCTCCCAGCTTTGGCCCACCGCGTGATTCCGCCGTGCATTCTGCTTGCGGTGGCGCGCCCGCAACTGAGCAGGATTCGAGAAGACGCCGCCTATCCAGCCCACGTACGATGAGAGCCAACCACGCCAGAGCTGATCTGGAGAGGGAAGGACGCTCCTGAACGACGGCGCGTTGCGCCGGCAAGAGTGTACTCACCGATTAGCCCGGATCCACCGATGAGGAGCAGGGCGACGCTCTGAGGCGAGGGTATTCGGAATCAGCAAGGCCGGACTGCAGGTGAGGTCTGGTGGTCGGGCTGGGTGACGGCTGATCGAGTCAGATGACG